>Ga0209344_10000320_pt1 | contig 89764 bp, 101 predicted proteins | sample Cruoilmetagenom6_FD_187293 | JGI IMG/M metagenome (GOLD analysis project Ga0209344, IMG submission 187293) | Oil polluted marine microbial communities from Coal Oil Point, Santa Barbara, California, USA - Santa Barbara Oil Seep Sample 6 (SPAdes)... | ecosystem: Environmental > Aquatic > Marine... | reverse complement strand
GCCATATCCTCGAGGAGGTGGGTCCGGCAGGCGGGTCAAGCCATATCAGCATGATAGACCAAGCAGCGTTTTTCGCAAAGCCGTTTTTCAACTTCGATGCATTTATCCGATAGTCACGCGGTCGCCTTACGCACTCTCCTTCAGAATGCGCGCCTTCTGGCGGCCCCAATCACGCTTCGCACTGGTCTCGCGCTTGTCGGCCTTGTTCTTGCCGCGGGCGACGGCCAGGGAAAGCTTCATCATGCCGCGCTCATTGGCATAGAGGCGCAGCGGCACCAGCGTCATGCCCTCGCGCTCGGTCTTCATCCGCAGCTTGGTGATCTCACGCCGCGAAGCCAGAAGCTTGCGGCGGCGCTTAGGTTCATGTGCGAAGGTGGTCACATTGTTCAGTGGTGCAACGTAGCTGTTCACGAGCCATAACTCACCATCCTCGATCGTGGCATAGCTGTCGGCGATGCGCGAGCCGCCCAGCCGTAGGCTTTTAACCTCGGAGCCCTCTAGGATGATGCCCACCTCGAGATCGTCTTTGATCTCATAATCAAAGCGTGCGCGGCGATTTTCTGCAATCACCTTGGCAGTGCTGTCAGTCTTGGACATGGAAAACCCCTCAAGGAAAGTCGTGTTCAACGTTGTCTTATAAATCAGGGGCTTCGATAACTATATCAAGGCTTCCATAAATTATTTTGCTTTTCGCAAAGGCCCAGGCGGGCATCAACAGTTCTTCAATCTATCTGATCGTATTGTGCAAAACTGTGTTTTTCGCAACACTGTGCATTGTCCGAATAGAATGCGGCGCATAGAATAACCCCAGAGTTATTTCACCGCATTGGAGACCTTATGACGACCGCCGAGACCAGGATGTATATCCTAACCGACGCCAATGCGAATAATAACAAGTTCTGGGAAGTCAGCATTGACGAAGCGGAGCAAGTGGTCACGCGGAACGGCAGGGTGGGGGGCAAAGGCCAAACCCGGAAGCTTGGACAGGGCATGGCGCTTTTCAACCGCAAGGTCCGCGAGAAAGAACGCAAGGGCTACAAGCAGATCGATGTGGTGGGCAAGGCCCCTTCAGGGGCTGCAAATAGCGAAGTGCTGGCCACGGCGGCCGAAGAGCAAATCGCCCGCGGCAATCCAGTCATCGCCGAGCTGGTGCGCGAGCTCGCCAAGATCAATAAGCACCAGATCCTGGCGGCCTCAGGCGGTCAGATGGATGTCGACCTCGGCACCGGGATCATCTCAACACCCCTTGGGGTCGTGACCGCCCAGAACATCGAAAAGGCGCGTGATCTCCTGCAGGGCTTTGAACGCTATGTGCTGAGGGAGGACTTCGATGCCCCCGGCTACATTGATCCCCTCGAGCAGTATCTTATGCTGGTGCCGCAGAAGGTGGGATCGCGCCGCGGCTGGCATCGCGACTTCCTGACCGACGCTGACAGCCTCATCCAGCAGTCCTCGCTTCTCGACCAGCTGGAATCTTCGATCGAAATCGCTACGCAGCGCATCAAGGACGCAAGTAAAGAGGCGCCCGAAGCGCCCAATGACATCTTCAATGTGACCATGTCGGTCTGTGAGGATGATAAGGTGCGCCGCCATATCGAGAAGATCTATGAGAGTGGTCGCAACAGGGTTCATGCTTCGCACGGCCTGAAGATGGCCCGCATCTTCGATGTCTCTCTCGGCAGCATGGATAAGGACTACGAGGAGGATGGCGCCCAGCTCGGCGGGGTTTCCGAACTGTGGCATGGTACCCGCGCCCACAACCTCATGTCGATCCTCAAGGGCGGGTTGATCATTCCGAAATCCAACGGCTCGATCCATGTCACGGGCAGGATGTTCGGCGACGGTCTCTATTTCAGCGACCAGTCCACCAAGTCCCTGAACTACGCCTATGGCTATTGGGACGGCGGCCGCAGGGATGACAAATGCTACATGTTCCTCGCTGATGTGGCGATGGGTAAGCCATGGCACCCGACTAAGACCGGGTCGTCAGTGAAACCCCCGAAAGGATACGACTCCGTCTTCGCCCGCGGTGGGCAGGACCGGGTCATGAACAATGAGATGATCGTCTACCGGACATCTCAGGCGAGGCTGAAGTACCTCGTAGAATTTCAGAAATAAGGATGCGAAAAACGATGAATGTTGAAAAGATGAACGAGCAGTTCTCGGCTGAGGTCGCCCCGTCGATGGTGCTTCTTGATGTAGCAGGCCGGAAGAACAAGGTCTTCAACGTCGAGCGTGCCAGCGCGGCGCTCGAGGTGGCGGATGAGCTTCAGGATATGGGCGGCGCCGGGAAGATCACCGACTACCTCGACTACTATGACCCAATCGAGAATCTGTTCTCGTTGAACGAAGCTGAGCTTGAGGAGCCCGCCGAGCAGATCCTGGTCTATTACAAATCCAACAGCGGTCGGCCGAAGAAGTCCGAGATCGCGCGTGTGGCCCGCGTCATCGCCAGCAGCAATGTGCGGCAGCCCTATTACATGAACCCTCGCACCGATGAGGAGGGTGATCTCTATGTGACCGGCAATCGTGCGGTGGTCTATTCCGAGACCGCACCGCGGGACGCCACACATGTGGCTTTCCTGGTATCCACCTCGGTTTGGTACAACCACAACCGCGCCGTGACCTACTGGCCCTTCCATGATGACCAGGTTGAGCTGTTCTTGGCAGACATCAACGATCGCCTGACCGAGGGCAAGGTATCGATCGCGCGGTAATACCGCCCCCGGGCGGCCCTTCGAGGTCGCCCGTCCATATCTCAAGACACGGAGCATTCGATGCCGACAAAATCCTTTCCGACATTCGTAGAGTGGCAGCAACGCCCGGATAAATCTGCCTGGATCTCCGTTGGTGACCCGGACGAAGGACCTCACTTCCAATGCGACTATCTCGGTGACATGGAGAAGGGGCCGGTAAGCTCTGATGATTTCGCCGCGCAGCCGCCGCGCTGGGTTCAAAAAGCTCTGTCTTTGGACGCGCCGGCTGAAGCCCCGCTGCCGATGAAAGAAACCTTTTCGATGGATGAGATCACCCGCAAGCGCTGGGCGCAACTGCAGGACATGCACCGCTCTGCATGCTTTGAGGCCGGTGATCATCCTGATGAAGTCGATACGGCGTTCTCTGCGGGAGCGGATGCCATTCAACGTCTGGCAGCGATCGACGCTCGGGCAGAGGCTGAGAACGAAATCGAAGAAGATAGTCCAGTTCTGGAGTATTGCGAAAAATTTGAGTAAGTTGTAAAACGAATCACCTCTATTTCTATCTGGAGATCGATATGAATCTGACATTCGACGCCGAACACGCCCGCGCTCTGTTAGTAATATCTGAGGAGTCGACCAACCGCCGACCAAATTTCGAACAGCTTCACGAACCTCAGTTCTGGCGCGATGATATGGCGCCGGAGCGGCGGGCCGCGCTGCAGAAAGACATCGACGAGAATGGCTTCGCCATGGAAGTGAATATCGATGACATTGATTGCAGCAAAATCCCTGCGGGCTTGTGGATCGTTGGCGATCATGGCGTATATCTCATGAGCAATGTCACTTCAGAAGAGGCCAAGGCTGCTCCTGTGGCACACGTCTGCTATGCCGATGAGGTCAACCCTGAGAAAATGCCCACGGAAGAATGGCATGATAACAAGGTTGTCATTTTTGGTGGCGATGATGGGGTCGAATTTATCTCAGCTGAAGAATTGGATGGGGCGTTGGAAGGCGACAAGTTACGTTGTTTCATGAGTCCGTCTCATATTTCTATCTACAAACGAACGACCCCAGATGATCCCGCTGGCGTTGGCCCCTCAAGCTGAAAGGCGAGGGTGCGCCCCGGCAAGTAAGCAGGCCAATTCTATATTTTTCGCAGATTGATCGGAACGGATCAGCCCGCCGCCTGTTGTCCTCACGACGAGCGACCGCTCTAAAGGAAATCCAAAACGGATACCGGTGGTCGCTTTCGAAAAAGGACAATCATATGCGTATCGCAAAACTTGGCCTCATCTCCTCAGTCGCTCTTGCCGCCGCCGCTCCGACCTTCGCATCTTCCGCTGAAGCAGTCGCAGCCACAGATCTGAACATCCGCAGCGGCCCTGGCCCGCAGTTCTCTGTCATCGGCGTGATCCCTGGTGGCGCTGATGCAAATGTCGATGGCTGCCTTTCCGAGCAGCGTTGGTGCCAGGTGAGCCATGATGGCGTCGCAGGCTGGTCCTATTCGGACTATCTGGCCGTTGGCGTTGAAGAGCAGGCCGTGGCCCTGACCACCCGCCCGGCCTCGATTGAGATCGAGACCGTGACCTATGAAGACGTCGAAGAGACGCAGGCCGACAAGAACACCGGCGCCGCGGCCGGTGCGACCATTGGTGCTTTGACCGCCTATGCCGTGGGCGGCCCGATCGGTGGCATCGTGGCGGGTGGTATCCTGGGCGGCGCGGCCGGCGGTGCTGCGGTCGATCCGACCACTGAGACCGTGACCTACGTCAAGAGCAACCCCGTTGAGACAGTCTACCTCGATGGCGAAGTTGTCGTGGGGGCCGGTCTTCCCGAGATGGTCACGACCTATGAGTTGCCCCAGGATGACCTGCGCTATGTGAACATCAACGGCCAGACCGTTCTGGTCAACGCCGAGACCGGCGTGATCGTCGAAGTTCTGCGCTAAGCCCATCGGCAAGGCAGAACGGGAAGGCCCGGAGCAATCCGGGCCTTTTTCATGCGTGCTCCCGATCTATATAATTTTTAGTGAATCCCCCCGTTTTCGCATTGCACTCTGTCTGGCGCTGTGCAAATCTCGGTTCAGGAGTGACGATCCCGCTGGGTCCGGCCGCAAGGCTAAGGTGAATTCGTTGTTTGATGGCCAGGAGGTGCTTTGCAACTCATGGCATTCATACTGAACGGACTGTGTTTCTTCTTTTCACAGGATCAACGCGTAATGGACCGAACGCCCATATTTGATCCGTTTTGAAAGGACGACATATGTCGACGAACAACGCCAAACAACACGACCCTCTGCTGAGCTATAAAGCGCAGGCAAAACTTCTTCGCAATATGCTCTCCGAGGACGGCATTGCCATTACCCATGGTGAAGCGCTTGAGCGTACCGCACGCCTGCACGGGGCTGTAGACTGGAATGTGCTCTGTGCTTCGGTCAAGAACGAACGCCCGGTCATGGGCCGCGATCTCGGCACCTGTACTGTAACAGATTGGCAGCCCGATGATGAGGTCGCCGAGGGTGCTATCCGCAAATTGGATTTCACCATCTCCACTCAGGCGGATGGGATCAATATCGGCAATACGACGGATGAGGGCGACTTCCGCGGCCTCAAGCTTGAATTGCAGAACGGCGCGGTCCGCGTGATGGTCTATGATGAACGGGTGGGTGAATCCCCGGCCATCCTGAACATCTCTGCAGATGGCAAAGCGCCTATCGAGGCGGATCTGCATGATCACATGATCTCCACAGCACATCTTTTTGAGACGCCTGAACCTTAATCGGCAAAACACCGGGTGAGGATATCCTGACCCGGTGTTTACTTTGGTGCCAAGCGCGCATGGCATAGGCCAGTGGGGCAATCTTGACTGATTGGCATGATCATACCGCGCAGCCGAGGTTTAGGCTATGCTTGATCCCTTTGCTTTACGCACAGCGCGTTTTTCCTCCCGTGCGTCTCGCTCTGCAATGCGCCGCATGATGCAGTAAAATACGGACATCACCATGCTCAGGACCACGGCCGCATAGAGCATCAGCATTCCGATGGAGGCGAAGAAGCCGCCCGGCCAGAAGATGCCTGCATGGAAACCGGCTTTGAAGATTTGCAGGGGGCGATCCATTAACACCCTCAGAACTTCGCTGCGAGTCAGCTCAGCCCCGGGCCAAAAGCCGTGCTCCCCAAACATACCAGCCCAGAGAATAACCGGCAGGAAGATGATGAAGGGCAGCAGGCAGGTAAAAATCATTGCGATCGAAACGGGCAGATGGACGCAGATCCCGCGGGCTTCCCGGTCAACGTAGTTCTCGTCGATGAAGTATGGCGGAGGCACAATTCCCCGAGCGCTCAAGAACATGTTGATGAGCATGATCACGGGGGCTCCAGCAATAACGGCCAAAGCCCATGTTCCGGGCCCATTCCACATCGGCAGATCACGGGACACAATTGGTCCAATCTCGAACCATAAGATCTTGATCTCTGCGCTGCTGCCGATGCCGTAGATCAGGCCGGCCATCGTCAGCGCGGCGAGCAGTGTGGACGCGTATCGAGGCCACCAGAACATCATTGTAGCCCAGGCAAGGGCCCCAGCTGCGAGGGTGAGGTAAACGCCAATGACGGGCAGGAAATAGATAAGCATTACAGGCACCGCGAGGGCGCCGATAACCCCTCCAAGTGCTCCAGAGGCTTCTATGAAGGCCTCGCTGTTTTCCCGATCTTCCCTGTCGATCTTATCGACCCGGTGCTGCAGCTCCCAACGGATGGCGTCGCGACCATACTCGCGCCGGGCGCGTCTAATTTCGTCATCTGAGATCATGGAGCGTCCTTCTAAAATACCCCCGTGGGGTGCCTGAAAAATACGGAAAAACTGTGATCTGATTGGTGTTATTCTGGGGTAGGGGCTTCCTCCGGATCCTTGGCCGCTCTAAGCACCGCGCGCAGCCCGATCGCCGCCTTCATGATCGCAGTGCCCATCTTCTTGTCCTGGCCAAAGTATTTGATATCGCCATTCAGATTATTTTCACTCATCGCCGCCGCGTGTTCTGCGTCGACAGTGACCGAAGCCAACCAATTCTCCTCAAAGCGGCGCAAGGTGATTTCAGGCTCCCAGTCCGGCTTGTCCCAGATGAAGGGGCGGAACATGTTGATGCAGGCTTCGGTCGCGATGTCGGCATTGTCGAGGTAGGCATAGCTGCCCGCGTTGCAGTCGTAGTCTTCCTCTGCCGCTCCATAGAGCGGCCACTCCCATCCATGGAGCATCGCAAAGAGCATCTCATTGACCTCATATGAGTCCCGATTTTTCTCAAGTGCTTCAGAGACTTTATTCCAGGTAATCTTACGGTCCATCTTCGGTCTTTCTTGTAATCTGAAATGCCGCCCGCTTTGCGGGCGGCTCAAGCGTTAAACGAGCGTGACGCCCGCGGCGGCCATCTTGGCTTTCATCTCATCAACGCTGTCCTGCGCAATGCCGCGGCAGCCTGCCTCGATCACCACAGCCTCAAAGCCCAGCTTGCGGGCATCTAGCGCCGAGAAACCAACGCAGAAATCCAGCGCCAGGCCGACGAAAACCGCACGCTCGAAGCCGCGCTCGCGCATGTAACCGGCCAGACCTGTAGGGGTCTGCTGATCGTTCTCGAGGAAGGCAGAATAGCTGTCGATCTCAGGGCGGTACCCTTTGCGGATGATGCTCTGCGCGCGCGCCTGAATGTCGCGGGGCAGGCCGAACTCGGCGCCTGGCGACTTCTGCACGCAGTGGTCAGGCCAAAGCACCTGCTCGCCGTAGGGCATCTCGGTGGTCTCGAAGGGCGCCTTGCCTTCGTGGCTCGAGGCAAAGCTCGAGTGACCGGCGGGGTGCCAGTCCTGCGCCAACACGATATTGTCGAACTTCGCGGCGACCTCCTCGATGACCGGCAGGATCGCATTGGCATCCGGCACTGCCAGAGCGCCGCCTTCCATGAAGTCATGCTGCACGTCAATGATGACCAGAAGGTCGGTTTTTTTGGGTGTGAAATCCATCATGGGTCTTCTCCTTTTTCCCTCATGTATCTATGACACGGGGTGGTTAAACCGGCTGCGCAACCGCCCTTCCGGCGCCTCGCAGCTCGGTGTTTCTTTCAGGCGTTCGCGATGATTTCGCATCGCCTCGATGCCCTGCGGGTCCGGGTGTCGACAGATAACCGGTGTGCCGGACCACTCCTTGGCAAAGCGGTTCGCTACCTTGTCCTGGGCATCCAAGATGGTGGTGAAATGCAGCTCAGATTTCCCATGGGGCGTTTTGTGATCCACGAAGTGGATCCAGTCATGCGCCGCGGTCCAGGCATAGATGTCGTCATAGGTCGTGCTGCGCTTACCCCATTGCGCGCCGCCCTCTTCAACTGGGAAGTGGAGCACATCGCCCTCGGGCAAGCCTTCCATGCAGCCATTTTTGATCGCAGTCAGGTGCTGACAGCGTGCGCAGAAGAAGACTTCACCGGTCACGGCATTGAAAAATCCATTTATGCCTGTCCGGGCCAGCATCTCACCGGTAACTTCGCCGTAGGTGAACTCGATCATGGGTCTTCTCTTTTTCTGCGTCTGGGCCTCAGCCTCTGCGGTAAGCGATGCTCATCAAATGGGTCCAAAATTTCTTCACATTTCGAGTTCTGTTTCGGTGGCTGCTTCTGGTGGAAAGGTAAGCAAGCGATCCATCATATGCTCGCAGATGTCCTTTCCGTCCTCCGTCAGGCGCACGATTTGTACGCCCTCATCGCGGCGTTCGACATGCACTAGGCCCCGATCTTCGAGCGACTTGTAGGTCGCGCGGTCGTAGGTGGTCTCATGGGGAATTCCGCTCTCTTGAAGAAGCGCGGTTTGGCACATGCGTGCGACCATGGCGCTCGAGAGGTTCTGCTTTTTGATTGTGATTGGGTCGTCACCCAAAGCAGCACGACCTTCGGGCGTGATTTCGAAGCCAGGCCCATTGTCAGAGACAGGTGCTTTCTGGGTCACCATTCGATCCTTTACAAGGGTTTGCAGAACCGCCTCAGCCCACTCAGTTTGAGCTTCGGCGGGTGTGTCGCTCCCGTTAAATTTCCGAGCCACCATGCCAAATTCGCAGGAGGGCAAGGCAGCGCCCGCAGCATTGAGCTTATTGAGCACGAGGTAACGATCTTTTGGCATTTTTTGGGTCATGTCTATCTTCCAAGCTAAACTAGGTATGCGTTTCTGGATATTGGACGATCTCAATCATAATCATGTTGCGGCGCAATGACGACGTCTTTCCCCATCAGTTCGCTGGCTTTCACGCGCCCCTCTTCCGTAAGGCGCACATGCTGCCAGCTTCCGGGACGCCGTTCGATTGTCACAAGTTCACGCGCCTCAAGCGCCTCAAGGGTGCTGCGGTTTGAGCAGGTCTCGTAAGGATAGCCCTTCTCTTGACGCTGAGCCGTGTAGATAAGCGCGTTATGCATGTTCACGCTCAACTTGCCGCTGCGCTTGATCTCAGCTGGTTTCTGCGCGAGTGCCGCGCGGCCGGCGCTGGTGATCTCGAAGGCTTGTCCCATGTGGGTTTTCGCACCACTCCGGCGGGTATACTCCGCCTTCTCAAGGTCGCGCAGAATTGGCGCAGCCCATTCCCATCTGCCATGCACAATCGTGGCAATATCTGCAAAGTCACGGCTGAACAGAGGATCAGTTTTCCCAGCAAGTTTTGTCAGCACGGCATGTCGGTTCTTGGTCATTTTGAACGGCATCTCAGTCTCCAAGGCTCTTTGCGTTGTCAGCATCCGTCCGCGGCCGCCACTTGCCGTCGGCGCGCAGGATGTAGACGGTATCCTCATCTCCATCCCGAATGCCTTTGGTCCCAATTGGGAAGTCCTTGGTGTCTGGCCAGAATTCCTCAGTGTCTGAGAGGTCAATCGCATCACGCAGATGGGGCGGATATTCCCATTCGTAGAAGTCCCAGAGCTTCGCCGGCACCATGTCGCGCCAATCCCGATCGCGTCGCTCGATCAATGTCCGAACCTCGGACGAGGAGATGGCGATGTGCAGCTTGCGGTCGAGGATATGGATGCGCTTGCCGGTCTCAAAGCTTTCCCAAACATCAAAGAGACCCCGGCGGTAGGTGGGGCTGCCCTTCAGAGGTGCAAAATGATCTTCATACCAGCGTGCCTCATGTACCGAGCCTGCGTAGAGATCGGTGGGTTCGGGCAGCTGGTGGCTGGCGATGCGGTCAAAGACATAGTCCGCCCAGTCCGAGGATCGGTCCGTGGCGCCAATGTCTTGCAAGAAGACCATGGAGAAGACATCGCCCCAAGCACCTTGCTGGGCGCGTTTCTTTTGGTCCTGTGTCAGCGGGTTGCCGAACTCGCCGGACTTCTGGCTGGAGCCAAAGCCGATCACGTTGCGGGAGTTGTCGAGCATCATTTGCGCTTTCAGCGCGCCGTGGCCGAGGTGTTCGACCTGGCCTCTGGTGATCATCAACCCGGTGCGGTCATTGCCGATACGGGGATCTACCTCAATCTTCTTGCGGGCCATTTGGCTTCTCCTTTTCCATCGCGTCGCGCGACGAATTGGGTTGTGGGGTCGCGACGCCGCTTTTTCAGCGCCCGATAAGGTTAAGCTAGGGTCTTTTTCGCAGATGGTCAATTCATAATTTGCATGATGCAAGTTATTTCTTGCTGTCTGCAATAATAAAAAATCTACTTACCTATAAACAATCTGAAGCCTGAATACCTTTAATGCATGCCCCCAGAAGCATCGGCACTTCGACGGATTCCATCACGTCTATTGCCATCATCAGAGTGTAGATGCACTGAAGTGCAATATTGCGCAATTCGGTAGGATTCTGAAAGCGATCCTTGGGCAATCCGGATTGCCCTGAGTATAAACATAAGTTTCTGATGTTGGCTCGCTTCTTTAGTAAGTTTGTCAAGTTTTTCTCAGGTCCTAAGAGCTCTGCGAACTTTCGTTCTGCGAGCTTGTCAAAGGTATAATCTTCGGTGGTAACTTGGATTTCCGTCATCCTTGTCTCTAAGACCCAATCAGAACCAATCGCAAACTTTAGCCTTGCTCCACCTGACCCGACCTTAATCTTGGGGTTTGAAAAAGCCCCAGCAGTGTCTCGAAACAAATCTCCAACAAATTCTGCGCAAATACTTCCGGTAAGTGCGATTTTCTCTTTGCTGACATGGCTTCTGGCGGAGAAATATTCTGGCGAGACGTAACCCTTATGAACAAGAGATGATCCGAGTGCTGTCGAGGCTTCCTCTAGGGCTGTGATTGCTAGGAACTTGCCGGTGGGGCGCGAAATCAATGAATAGGCTTCATGAAGAAGTTCTTCGACACTTGCACCTAAATCAGGGAGCCCCTTGTTGATGAACCTCAGCTGATTTTTAGGTAGTAGTTTTTGCATTGCTTTGAGCGCCGGCGCATATTCATTCCGAAACAGATCGATCTCAGTAATCTCGGCATCACTATAGTCAATCGATGAGATGGCGCTGTTTGTTGAGGTTTTATTCATGGGGCCGCCTTACAGTTAAGTGTAGTTCGCAATTGATCCTACGTTGACTTCAACTTGTGCTAACATGCTCATCAAAGTTTCCGTCGAGATCGATGTTGAGTAGAATAGGATTTGGCGCAAGGATGTAGCTTCTATCCAATTCAGAGCTTGTCGCATTTGAATCGACGCCCATAATTACTGGCTTGATTGATTTGCTCACTCGGGTGCCCGCATGTGTCGCATATCTTGCATCCACGGTGAGCTTCCGTAGGTGATTTGCAGCCTCTCGATGCTCCACACCAGGACCGAACATGAAAATGTCGTAGCAACCTGGATCCAGTATTTCGATCCGATGCTTTTGAGGTTCGCCCCACGGTGTGCTGAAAGCAAACTCAAGGTCGTAAGCTGGAAATTTTCCATCATTCCTGAACATCAAGAATATATTTTGCCGGGTAGTTTTTGTTCGGCGGCCTCTCACAACTAGGATATTGATTGCGGCACGGCCGCTCTCGTCGGTCGCAAGACGCATTTCTCGCATCGTACGAAAATTTAGAAGGGCTATGATCGCCGTGAAAAAGGCTGACAGTACAGCTGCTACGGTAGACATGTTTTCTCCAGCTTGTTGGCCAATTCTCCCACAGAATGGGCGCTTTGGAGAAAGACTATGTCACTGCCTCACAAGTTTCTCGGTTGTACGCGGAAAAATGAACTAATATGGAAGTTTTGCAGGCAAAGTATGGCCTGATGCTGAAGTAAATCTACCTACTGTGGCGATCTCGGTCCGACGATACAGTCGGATGAGATGGGGATAACTTCCACCTCTAAGGTGACATCTAATCTACATATCAAATAAACTGGGTGGGAAAAAGTAAGGAGAGAAATCATGAGCGCGGATAGTACGGGTGAGTTCCCCAAGGGGTATGATGTCTCGGAAGGGGTTATCTGGATTCCTGGAGGAAATACAATCGCAATCAGAAATGTTACTCGCGTCCAGGTATGGAAGCATCTGAATCATCCCGCGATCATCACTTGTATCTTCGCATCTCCGTTCATCCTTAGTCTGGGCGTTTTAATGCATTGGTCCATACCTGTGGTTTTACTCATTGCACTGCTTATTGCCGCGATTTTTGTCAGAAAGACCTCTCTTAAAATCTTCCTCTCTGACTCGACCTACCACAAGGCTTCTTTTTGGAGTTCGCCTGAAGTCGATAGGAGAGTCCATAATTTGCGGGAAAAGGCTTTGTCTCAGTTGAAGTAAAGACTGCATCGAACTCCTCCTTCAATGGTGATGGTTTCGGGAACGGTGTTGGGATTTTCTTGGTTCCGGTGAACTATTGTTAAACAGCAGGAGCACTTTGACATGATCCTCTACCACGCCACGCGAAAATCCTCCCTGGACAGCATCATGTCCGAGGGGCTTTCACCGTCCTATTACGGCGCCATCCATGGCTCTATGGAATATCCTCTCCCGAAGCCCTGCGTGTTTCTCAGCAGCCAGGCGAACAGCGAGAACCTGAACACCGCGCTGTTTGAAGAGGGCGAGGAGGAGGTTGTTGTCCTGACGATCGACGCCGCGGGCCTTGATGAAGACGCCTTTCACTGCGACGACTCCCTCTACAGCCTCATCGATGGCGAGCATCTCGAATACGTGGAAGACGCTGCAGATCTGCGTGAAGCCGCCGAGGAGTTTTCGGAAGCTTACAACCTACCAAAGGCCGCGGTCCGCAAAGCCTTCAAGACGCTCATCGATGGAGAGGATGACAGTCTCTACCAGTCGGTGCTGCGCAGCTTCTGGCGGGAAGCGCTCGAGGTCGACAAAGTCGTATCCTATGCCGGGGTGATCCCTCCAAATCTTATTATGGAGGTGACGCCGTATATCGAAGCCCACAAGGATGCCCAGAAAAGCCAAACCAATCTTGCAACAAGTGATGCTTTCGAGTTCTGAAGCTGAGTTATCCACGACTGAATGATATCACATCATTGCACCGATTTTTTCGCAAGGCAGTATGAGCAAAGATGCGGTGAGTGCGCAATATGAAGGTAGCGATAGATACCTAGCTAGGGACTGCGAAAATGGATAAAACAACCAGCAATATGTTGTTGGCCGCCTGGGCCGCTATAACATTCAGCCTTTCAGGTTTAATGTGCATATTCCATTGGGGCGGATCAGGTTTTGTCGGTGTGATCTACATGATCGTTTTCACATATGGCCATGCATATGTGTCTATTGGGCTGGCATCAGGAAAGCTGATCCTGCGTGGATTTAAGGTGTACGAAGATGAGCGGCCAATTTTGTTCTGGTCTGTAGGCCTGCTCATGCTCGTGGCAATGTCTGTTGGTATTGTTTTGACCCCAACGCTTACAATGGAAACTCTGCTGGAAAGCTGATGAAACTCCCCTGCAATCGCCCCCCCCGCCACGATTGCGCCCGCTGGGCCGGGACTCACATTGGACGGGGGCTTGTTCAGCTTGTATTGGTCATTCGCGCACCGTTCTGGCGATCAGCGCGATAATTTGAGGCACCGTCTCTTTGACATCATAGAACTCTTTCGACTTCTTGAGTTGGACAATAGACCCCAGGTTCACATCTTTAGTGTTGCAGCTTTGGAAGTGCTTGATCTCGCTGGCCGAGAAGACGTGAGGATATCCATGATAGAGATCTGTAAGTTGGAAAAGGTCAGTATTCCCGATTGGGAGTTCTTGTGTTGCTGTATCCGTCACTGTGTATTCCGTTCGATTTTTGGGGGTTCAAAGGTTGGGCTCGTCTGCCTTCATCGGTGCGGGAACCGCATCCTAAAGCCGCAGGATCTCGAGCTTCATCATCAACGCCGACAGGTGACCAGTCATCGGCTGGGTCTCCACCATCTCCATGACTTCTTCGCGCGGCAGAATGCGGCGCCAGGTCTGCTCGGCCTCGCCATCCATGCCAAAGACGCCCTCCGCGATGCCGGATAGGTCGGCCGCCGCCAGGAGCATGGTCACGGTCTCGCTGGAGCCACCGGGGGAGGGCAGGGTGGTGAATTCAGAGAAGATGTCGCTCCTGGAGATCTCGACGCCCGCCTCTTCACGCGCTTCGCGGATCGCGGCATCGATGGCCGTCTCGCCCTTATCGATCATCCCCGCAATCGGCCCCAGGCTGAAGCTCTGCTCGCCTTCCATGCCGGCCGCCAGGTTGCCGATGCGGAATTCCTCGACACAAAGCACCGTATCGCGCTCGGGATCATAAAGAAGCACCGCCGCGGCATGGCCGCGCTCGAAGTTTAGTCGCTTGAACTCGAAGTCGCGGCCTTCGGCTTCCTGGCGCAGGCTGTATTCATCAACCTTGAAGAACCCGTCATAGACGCGTTTGACGTCGTTGACGGTGACTTTGCGGTTCTGGCTCATAAGCTTCTTCAACTTTCAGGCTTTGGATTGATAGGGCTGGGCGAGGCTACACTGGCGCCATGCTTTATCGTCTCGGTACCGCATTTTCTGATGATCCAGAGAAAGGTCCAACATCACGTTGGACTGCCAGAAAAGCCATGCCTCGAAATGGCTCGCATCAAACGGGTCGGCCACAGCCGAGTTGCGCAGGGTGTCGGGCATAGGCGCAATCATGCGCGACCTCGATCGGGAAGGGGCGCACTCCCCATCTCACCGGTTACCTCCACCTCAATTCCAGGCAGACGGGTTCCTACCGGATTGCCGAGGATGACATTCAACTTATCGCGTGCCTCGGCGCGGTGGTCATGGTCCTTTGTATTTACGAAGGTGCGTTTCGTCACTTCACACACCCGCCGCACAACGGTGACATCGACAGAGGTGCCGAGATAGGTGGCAATGGCCGGCGCGGCCTGGACCGCGACGGGGTGAGAGACATCGCAGTGGATGCAGGACCGGACGCGCATAGAGCCTCCTTTGAGTGTCACAACGTGCTGCCGCCGAGGCTTTTGACGTAGGCTTTGAACTCCGCCTCTTTGCCCTTCGGCACAGCAACAGTGAAGACCGTCTTGCCGGTCGTCTTGCGCCAGCGCCGGATGAGCTTTGCGAGATCGTAGCCCGCGCCATCCGTCGGGTCTTCATCATGCCCCTGATAGAGCAAAGGTCCCAGGTCATCGGTGTCATAGGTCAGCTCGAGATCAGGCTCATCGTCAAAAAGGTCATGATCCCAATAGAAATCATCGCCAGGCCAATCCTCATCCATCCAGAGCTTCAGCTCACCGCCTTTAATCTTCATGGCTGGTAATCCTCTCCATTGTCTTGTGCTGCTGCTTCTGCCGCGGCTTCTGCCTCGGCATGCCAGCGCATAATCATAGGGTTCGCCGCCGAGCGCGGCAGGGCGTTGGTCGACCGGTCGGTCATGCCCGGCAGGGTGCAGGTGATGTTCCAGCCCTGTACGGGGTCCTTCTCCCAGCTGGCCACTTCGACTTCGGGGTTGCCGGTGATAACGATACGGCCGTTTTTCTTGAACTTGATGCGGTTGAAGTCAGGCATCACGCGGCTTCTTTTTTCTTCTCGATGCGACCTGTCAGGATCATATTCTCCAGCCAGATGAGGCAGGTGGCGGTAAGACCATTGGCGATGCCGCCCATGACCTTGTCTTCGGCCTCCTCGAGGGACATCAGGCGCACGGTAGTATGCTCATGCTCCCCAGCTTCGCCGAATGTCTCGCCATCCTTCACCTGGCTCAAATCGGCGATCGCCAGGTAGTGATGGATGATCTCGCTCGACCCGCCGGGGGAGGGGAGCGTGCGCCGCGGGCCATAGAAACACTGTCCGGCCAGATTGATGCCAGCCTCCTCCTTGCCTTCCCGGATAACTGCGTGCATGGGCTCTTCGCCATGATCGACCATGCCCGCGATGGGCGAGAGCGCAAAGCATTGCTCGGCCGGCAGTCCCGCGGCGATGTTGCCCGCGCGCAGCTCTTCGATCAGCAGAACCTTGTCGAGGGCCGGGTCATAGACCAGGACACAGGCCGAATGGCCGCGCATGAAGACCTCGCGGGTGTAGCTGCCCTCGACACCGGTCGAGCGCAGTGTCAGCTGATCGACCTGGTAGAAACCGTCGAACTTGGTTTCCTGGCTCTCGATGGTGAAGCTTTTGGTCATGAGGTTCTTTCTGTGTGTAGTGTGGCTGGCTTGTTTATATTTATGCGCTGCGACGTTTTTCACAATGTCGCCTGTGGTTAAACTTGAGGTTTTGACTGCTTCGCCGCGGCGTATTTCTCCGGCCGTTTGATAGCATCGCAATCAGCGCCCCCGAAGTCGCATGTACAGGCCTCACAGCGCTGCGGCTGCCAATCCGGTGAAGCCGAAAGAAAACCCAGCCGGAAGGCGTCGCTGAGCATACTCGGCGTGTCGACCTCCATGCCATGGGCTTTGAGGCGCGCCACGATTTCGGGTGTATTGAACTCAGATTTGTTGTGCAGCGTCATGGCAACGTCTCAAATTTATTTACTCCGAGAATTATATGTGAAACTATATATACACAAGAGTGACGAAGTGTGAAATTTTATGTCCAAATCCTCCACGGCGCTCCAGTCGCTACCAAATTTAGCAGTACGCTCAATCACCACCCTTGGCGCCGATTTGCGCATTGCAAGAGAGCGACGCGGCGAGAGCTTGCGCGCGATGTCAGCGCGGATGAATGTCTCTGTGCCCACTCTAAGGCGCATGGAGGCTGGCGATCCGGCCGTATCACTCGGGATATACGCTACGGCTTTGTGGCTGTTCGATCGCGTCGAGCAATTAGAAGCTTTGATGGACCCACATGCAGATGCATATGCGACACGCCTTGATATCGAGAGATCCTCTCGAGCGCGCCGAAGGTCCTAGTCATTCCACCATCCACTCATCTTCGACCAGAGCCAGAGGCGCCGTCGGATAATCCGCCGGCCGCCCGAGCCAGGCATTCCCTTTGCGGAGCCCTTCCTTACGGTGATCATGATCATCCGGGTGATGATGCATGGCGCCGCAGGAGGCGCATTCCCGAAAAACGTGATGCACGGAGACGAACATGCTTCCCACTGCCATGAGCCGCGGCTCCGAGAAGCGCCCGACCATGGCAGGCTCCCGGCAGATTTCGCAGCCGAGGTTCTCGAAGTCCATATCCTGAATAGCGGGCTGAATGACGCGCAGCCGCTCGTTGCGCTCACTTCCGTTCATGCCGCCCGGCCAGCGAATGCGCGCTCTTCCGGTGTTGTCGACTGAGGTCACCTCTCCCCGTCGGCCAGGTTCTGTCACCCGCTCCACCTGGCTGCCTTTGGTGACCTCGTAGATCACCGGTTCATCCGGGTACTCGAGGACGCGCAGCCCAGAGATCGAACAGGCATAGGCGAGGGAGGGCGAGAAGCGCACGAAAACGCCACCCTCATACTCGGAAGGCCCCTCCACGACGCCGGTCTGGAGAGGCTCGCTGATGCAGGACACCTTGGTGCCCTGCGGAAGAGTTTTCTCTGCGATGATGCTACTCATGGGATCACCGCTGCGCCTTATCATGGGCGCAAGTCTGGCACGGCCGTGCTTCGGCACTCGCGCGCTGCGCCTCCGTCATGACATTCCATGCAGTAGCGGAGAATGTCCGCGCCCCACAGCTACATGAACGGGCGGAATTGTCCTGGTTAAGGGTGAGGTTTGGCATTGGTTTCTTCCTTTCTCGGCCAGACGATCTCGGGTGTGTTCTGTTTCGGGCTGGGCTTCGCCATGCCCTCCAACACCTTCCGTGATATAATTTTCGCACAGAGAGTGGTGTTGAGCCTCTAATGACCAATCATGTTAACCATCAGCGCTCTCAGAGGCATCTCTGTAGGCTCTGACCAGATTGACCTCGCTCAAGACCTCCACGCAAGCCCCCAGCAGCGTTGCGGCAACGACACTCGCTCCGAAGGCCACCAACAGCATGCCTGCTGCAAAGGCCCACAGGCACCCCACGATTGAAATACTCATCAGGATTAGACAGATTGCCGCGACACAGTAGGATGGTGCGAACTCATGGACAGCTTCAAGCCTGCCAATGGTTCTTTTAAACAAAGAACACAGAATTCTCTGCATCGGACGTGCCTCAGTTCTCATTGGAATATCCCATGTTTTTGTTTTTCGCGTTTGAGTAAGGCAATTCAAATCTCCTTTTGTTTGACCGGGATGTCTCGATCACTCAAAGCATCCCGGGATATACGATCGCATGCGCGACACTCATTGCGCTCAAAGGCGCTCAGACAATCACAGGTGCGTTCTTGACACCCTCTGCGCCGAAAGTCTCGCGGTAGAAGTCCACCGCATCGGCATCCCCGGTGGCCTTCTCGTAGTTGTCCGACAACTTCACAGCCGAGGCCGTCTTGCCGGTGACGTGATCGGTCACATAGCGGACCTTGCAGACCACGGAGATCGGATCGAGCTCGGTGCCGCCGCGCGGATCGCAGTCCCGGAAATCATTGGTCGCCAAGGTGCCCCAACCGTAGCCTTCCTGGATGCGGCCTTTGAACTGCGCGTGGAGCGCGATCATCTGATCAACATCGAGACCGTCCGAAAAGAGCTGCAGCTTGTCGCGCGGATCGACGCAGATGCTTTCCCAGAAGGCGATCTTCTCTTCACCGCCCTCGAAGGGATCCTTGCTGTCTTCGCGGAAGCCGCGCCAAGCTTTGATCTCGGGGAACTCCTCCGCAGCACCCTTCAGGAACTGGGTGGTGCCGAAGGTATCGGGCAGGGCTACCAGAAGGTTGCCGCCGAAGGTCTTCTCCCAAAGACGCAGCACATCGTATTGGGCGCGGAACAGATGCTCCTTGTTGCCCGGAGCACGCAGGGCGGTCAGCGCGGCGATTACCATAGGCAGCTCATGGGCGTTGGTGCCGATAGCGGGCAACCCGCGGCGCATGGCGTGCAGCGCATTGGAGGTGCCGATGAAGTTATCGCCCAGTTCTTCGGTCATCGCTTCCAAAACGAAGTCCTGCCAGAGAAATCCGTGACGGCGGCGGGTGCCGAACTCGGCAATGCCCGGCACGCCGGCCTCTTTCAGGCGCTTCAGTTTGTCGACCAGCTTGGCGGTGGCATTGGCATAGAGCACTTTCAGCTCATAGCGCGACATGCCCGCCATCCCGGCACGGGAGCGGGCCTCATTGAGGATCGACAAGGCGTAGATCTCCCAGAGCATGACCTCGGCCCAGGTGCCGGTGAAGGACAAGGCGAAGTCGCCGTCGGCGCCGATGCCAAGCTCATATTCGGGCATCTGCAGGTTACGGAGGAAATCGATAAAGTCGCCGGGGAAGATGCCAGTCTGACCGTAGAAGGTGTTGCCTGCGAGCCAGATCAACTCGCTTTCGGTAAAGCGCAGGGTGCGGACATAGTCCAGCTGGGCGCGCAGATCTTCTTCGGCGATGACATCGCGCAGCTTCGTGGTTTTCGCAGAGCGGTTTTTCACTTCGAAGGTCACGACAGTCTTAGGAAATTCCTTCCAGGCAAAGAAGCACATCAGGATCTTGTAGAAATCGGTGTCCAGAAGGGAACGGACATAGGGGTCCATGCGGAAATTGTGATTGTGGACGCGGGTGGCCAAGTCTTCCATGGCGGTCTCCTTCTTCCATCCCGGTCGGGACGAATGGGGGTTATGGGGTCGCGATCACCGTCTGGGGTGACCCGATAAAGATAATCTAGGGTGATTTTCGCAGAGTGGCAAGTGATTAAAGTGCAATGTGCAACTTATTTTATGCGTCTGACTGCCTAAGGACGCAAATGTTACCGCTCGGGACCATATGCGCGAGGATGGCGGCAAATGTTACCGATCGGGAGCATCATTTCAGGCGGGACCAGGGTCGCCCCCACCGGATGGACCCGCGGGGGTCGGCCTCAACATGCTTTCAAAGGGGTCCACGACCTCAGAGACCGGCATGGTATCCATCACCACTTCGCGCACAATGTCTCTCGGGTACGCGCTACCTATGCTGCTCGGATCAGCGCCTTGCTCTTGCGCCTCTAATATCGCTTTGTCGCGGGCATCATCGATTTGGTTGAGCGTCGTCTCAATCTTCTCGAGAAGGCCTTCGAGGCTGCGCTTTTCAAGCACTCTTTTCGCAGCGTCTAGGTGAATGTCCTTAACCTTTCCCTCATGCCCGTGTTTCTCGAACGCCAACAGCCTGGCATAGGCATCCACCGCCCGCTCCTTGGTCGCATCGATGTCCGATCTCACGGCAGTGCCGCTCACAAGGAGCTGCTTGCGTTTCTCATAGTATTCGTCGCTCGATTTGACGAAATATCTACGCCACATCTTGCTGCCGCCCGCGAGAGCGGCGCCGCCAGCCAGCGTGAGCCCGCCAAGAATGACCAAATTTGCTGCCAGCCCCATGCCGTGTTCTCCTCCTGCCGCAAGATCATTCGCAGCGCGTGTAATGTTTGATTGCATGCCGCCCGCCATGTTCTCGAGGGCACCGCCCTCCTTGAGGGCCGGGATGATGTCACTTGGGAATTTTGTCGCCTCGAAGCTAATGCGCGCAAGATGGTCCAGGGACTTTTCCCCAAGTCCTTTCAGGTCAACATTGCGGACAACCTCCCATAGTCCAGGATTGTCGTCCAGTTGCTGGTCCATTGCGGCCTTGTAGATCTGCGATGCGCTTTCCAGGAAGACTTCCTCGCCGGCCCGGGCTGTGGCCTTTCCCGCTGTGAGCCCAAGAGAAATAGCCCAAGCGCCCACTGATATATTGAACAGCCTATTGTGCTTAGGATTGCTCCTATCGAGGCCCGCGTTCAGCTGGTTCTTGATGTTGCTTCTATTCAACGACATACGCAATCCCTCGTGGTTTTCGCAAACTTAAATCTCTGCACCTTTCTTGTACCGGATGCAGAACGCCGGTTCTGTTGCGGCATTTGTCCAGCAAGATCGGTTGCAGTGCCCGCAGGTAAAGAGGTGCTTCCCTGCCGGGCTTCGTCTCGGCAGGCGCTTGTAGCGACACGGGGTGTTGCGTGTGATCGATCTAACGAGCGATTTTATATATCGAACGAATGCATTCATGGCAGGACCTGTAGCTTGGTTGGTCCATTCTATCATGGGTCCATGAAAATACATTTCGGGCGCAGGCAGTAACCTGTGGACCGTGCGCCACTCGGCAAGATTAGCTGGAGGCCATGCCTCTCTCCGCCAGCACATCCTCCACGCTCCGATCGAGAATGAGGCGATCCAGCCCCATCAAGATCAGCAACATCTGCTCGCGAATGCCTGACCGGCGCCGCCGGTCGTCACTGGCCTCGATGGCGTCGCGCAGTGAATTGGTAAATGCGCAAAGCTCAGCCAGCCTTGAATCTGGCTCGTCTGGCCAGATGAAGTAGCGCGAGACCTGATGCGGGTGCTTTCTGCCCAGCCTACCGCAGGGGCAGGGCTCTTTGGCCGGAGTCTGGTTATCTACCGCCTCCCCAAACTCTGTCGTCATCGGTTTGTTATCGAGGTAGATGATGCCATCGCGGGCCAGCTCGGCATCGGTTTCACCACTCGGCAGGACATAGCGCCAAAATCCGGTGCTCTGGTACGTGGCTTTTGCCTTATCCGAATGATCCTTTGCGCCGCAGTCCCCGTGCAATGTCACAGGCACGGCTCCTAAGTTGCGAAGCTTCACCTCATAGGGTGAGAGGATCTTCTCCAGACGGTTCGAGGTCAGCCAGTTGGGCGAGGGGTCGTTGAACCGCATAAAAACGGAGGCATCCTTGATGCCTCCGAGTGTTTGTCCGACTTCAGATCTGAGCCAAACAGCAACCTCGAGCTCTTTGTCGCGTGGGATCATTATGCCACGACCCGAACATCGCGGCGGCCTCCGAGTGCCAGCACCAGGCCAATGATCAGAAGGATGCTACCGAAGAAGAAGCCGACGAAGCCGGCGAAACCGGTCATCATCACGCCACCCAGTGCAGCGCCCGCAGCTTCTGCGCCGCCCATCGCCTGACCGGCGGCTTCGGCATCCTTATTCATCGTGTCGAAGGCTCGGCCCGAGAGCATCATCGTCGACAAGGGCAGGGCGAAGACAGAGGCACCGGCGAGCAGAAAGCCGCGGCCCAGGGCCCGGCGAATGCTTGGCGCTACGGCCACGATCAAGAGCACGATGCCGAGCACGGCAAGCGAAGTGCCGACGCCGTCCTCCGCGACTGGAAAGATTGCTGCGAGCGCCGGCGATAGGGCCATGAAGCAGACGGCACCGAAGAGGGCCCCTAGAATGACTTGAAAGGTATAGCGGATAAACTTTCCCATGAATTGTCTCCCTGTGTTTCAAATAGGACTGTCGTTCAATCGAGACGAGTATGGCCTTGCTGCTTTACGTTATGTCAATCTACCTACGCCTTTAGGTTGAAGTGCAATCTCAGGCCGTGGCGGCATGACCACAGATTCAACTGCTAAACGATATACATGGTTGTTTTTCGCAGGTAGTCGCTGTATTCACATGTCACTCGCTACGCGGCGGCATAGAGATGCTGCGAGCCTTGGGCAGTCACCCTCGCGCGCAGAGAGTCTAAACCGTCCGATACAAAGCGCAGCTAGAAGCTGCGTTTTTTTCGTCCCTACCATGGGTGGAACGCTGGATTTGCGAGTCATGGGACTTTGCTCCGCCTCGCCTTGCCGATAACACTCGGCTTATGGAAGATCGTCATTCAATAATTTTATCCAAATGCCTCTCCATCGATCTCGAAGTGGATCCCAGCAAGGCGAAGGTGTTTGGTATTGCCGCGCTACGTGCGGACGACCAGCCGGCGCTCAAGGCCGGCGGGACAGTAACTGAAGAAATTCTCGACAAGCTCGAGGCTGCGCTCGATGAAGCGACTTTCCCTCTTGGGCACAATTTTATCGCCCACGACGTACAGCAATTGATCGCCCTGCGGCCCCGGTTGGCAAATATTCTGCCCCGGGTCTTAGATACGCTCTGGCTCAACCCTTTGGCCTTTCCGAAGAACCCCTACCATCATCTGGTCAAGCATTATCATGATGGGCGCCTTGCGGTTGGCCACGTGAATGATCCCGAACTCGATGCGCGACTAACCCTTACAGTCCTGGCCAATCAGCTGGATGCGCTGAAAGACATGGCAAAGACGTCGCCCGACGTTTTGACGGCTTACCATTACCTGACGACGCGCATGGAGTATTCGACGGGTTTCGATGCCATTTTCCGTTATCTGCGAGGACATTCTTGTCCGAGCTTCGATGAGGCGGCTTCTGCCATCACATCGATGCTGGAGGGTCACGCCTGCAACCTGCGCGTCACGCAGACACTGAGCCGACTCAGCAGCCCCCAGAACGGATGGCCGATGGCCTATGCGCTGTCCTGGATCACGGTGGCTGGAGGCGACTCTGTCATGCCGCCATGGGTGAGGGCGCAATTCCGCGAAGCATCCCTCATCGTGAAGCATCTGCGCGACACCTCCTGTAAGGATCCCGACTGCAGCTGGTGTTCGGTGCAAAACAACCCCGTCAGTGCCCTGGACCGGTGGTTTGGGTTCCCGAGCTTTCGGCCCGAACCGGTGGATCCAGACGGACGCCCTTTGCAGGAGCGCATCGTTGATGAGGCCATGTCCGGTAGAAGCGTGTTGGGCATCCTACCCACTGGTACCGGGAAATCCCTCTGCTACCAGGTTCCAGCCCTCTCGCGCTTCGAGAAGATCGGGGCCCTGACAGTGGTAATCTCTCCACTGGTGGCGCTAATGGCGGACCAGGTTCAAGGGATGGAGCGATCCGGCATCTCCTGCGCGGTGACCATCAATGGCATGATGTCCATGCCGGAACGCCAGGATGCATTAGACAAAGTGCGCCTTGGTGACGCCGGCATCCTGATTATTTCGCCAGAGCAGCTCCGCAGCACCTCGATCCGCAGCGTTTTGGCGCAGCGGGAGGTTGGCCTCTGGGCCATCGATGAGGCGCATTGCGTATCCAAGTGGGGCCATGATTTCAGACCAGATTATCGCTACCTCGGTCGCTTTATAAAAGATTTCTCCGGCGATCAGGCGCCCGCGCCGGTCATCTGCCTGACGGCCACGGCAAAGCCCGAAGTTGTCGAGGACATCATCGGGCATTTTCGAGACAAGGCGGGGGTCGATCTCCTGCCCCTCGATGGTGGCTCCTCGCGCACCAATCTGACGTTTGATGTGCGCCCCACGACAAAGAACAGCAAGCTCGGCGATGTCTTGTCGGTCATCGAGGAGTTCATGCCAAAGGAGGGACGATCCGGCTGCGTCGTCTATTGTTCTTCGCGCAAGGAGACCGAGCGGGTGTCCGAGTTCCTCAAGACTCAGGGGATCGATGCCGAGCATTTTCACGCAGGTATGAGCGCTGACGACAAGAATGCCGTGCAGGAGCAGTTTCGCGTGGGCGAGCTGCGTGTGATCGCTGCGACCAACGCTTTCGGCATGGGGATCGACAAGCCCGACATTCGGCTGGTGGTTCATGCCGACATCCCAGGATCCCTCGAAAACTATCTTCAGGAAGCTGGCCGCGCCGGCCGAGATCGAAAGGATGCACATTGCGTGCTCCTATTCGCTGCAGACGATGTCGAACGCCAATTCCGCCTCTCTGCAAGCTCTCAGCTCGCGCGTCATGAGATCGGTGCGATCCTGAAAGCGATCCGGCGGATCGATGAAAGGACCAAGAAGACCGGCAAGGTGATCGCAACCTCCGGCGAAATCATCCGGTCGGAGAGAGATCAGGAATTTGAGCGCGACAGCGCCACCGATGACACTCGGGTAAAAACCGCTGTATCCTGGCTCGAAGAAGCCCAGCTTGTGTCACGCGAGGAAAACCGCGTTCAGGTGTTCCCTTCGTCCCTCAAAGTTCGCACCTTGGAGGAAGCCAAAAAGCGGCTGCAAGAAGCGGATATCACACAGGCAGCACGCAATCAGCTTCATGCGATCGTTACCCACCTCATCCAATCCCCTCCCGATGTCGGTGTTTCAACAGATGAGCTCTGCGGCGCAGCCGGATTGCCGCCGGGTGGTCTCACCAAGGCGATGGCGACGCTCGAGGCGCTGGGCATCGCGCGGAACGATGTGGCGATGACTGTCTATATCCATGTCGGCGTTGCGAATGCTTCGGCACAGCGGCTACAGCATGCACGAGCGCTCGAAGCGGATCTCATCGGAAAGATGCAGGAGCTGGCACCGGACCTCGATGATCGAACGCCGGCGGCGCTTAACATCGCCGAGACCTGCCAGAGCCTTCGTGACAAAGGGCACCCTGATGTCCGCCCCGACACGGTCGATAAATTGATCCGCGGCATTTCCCAGGATGGCAGGAGCCAGGAAGGCGGTCGGGGCAACATCTCGCTACGCAAGGCAAGCCGCAACACGCTGTTGGTGACTTTGGCACGCTCGTGGAGGGCAGTGGAGGATACCGCGAGACTGCGTTGGGCCGCGACCGATCTGTTGCTTACCTATCTGGCTGGGCGTCTCGATAAGGGTGCTCGCGGCAAAGACCTCCAGGTGGAAACCACCGTAGGCGACCTCTTGGCACAGCTGACCCAAGATGCGTTTTTAAAGTCCTCCGGCATCAAGGATATGACCAAACTTCTGGAGCGGGCCTTGATGTGGCTGCATGAACAAGGTGTGCTGACACTGGGCAAGGGGATGACTGTGTTCCGTTCTGCCATGACAGTCTATCTCAACCCCGTAGGTGGCCAGTTCACCCAGAACCATTTCACGCCTCTGGAAGAGCATTACAGCGAGCAGACATTGCAGACTCATGTCATGGCCACCTACGCGCAGCGTGGCCTGGAGACCATGCAGGATGCGGCACGCTTGTCAGAAGACTATTTTCTGCTCAACAAGGACCAGTTCATGAAGCGCTGGATGCCGGGGATGGGCAGGGAGGTAAAGCGTCAGACCACCACCGATTCATGGGAAAAGATCGTCGAGAAGCTAGGCAACAGGGTTCAACAAGACATTGTTACAGATGATCGCGACCGCACGAACGTGCTGGTGCTGGCAGGGCCAGGCTCAGGTAAAACGCGCGTTCTGGTCCACCGAATAGCCTATCTCTTGCGCATGAAGCGCGAAGATCCGCGAGGTATCCTCGTGCTGGCCTACAACCGTCATGCCGCGGCCGAGATCCGTGTCCGATTGCGCGCACTCGTCGGAGACGATGCATTTGGCGTCACAGTCTCCACATGCCATTCTCTGGCTATGAAACTTGTGGGCGCGAGCTTCATTGGGCAGCGCGCCGACACGGAGGACTTTGATGACATTGTGATGGAGGCGGTGCGCCAGCTTGAAGGGGAGGGGTTATCTAAATCCGAAGCCGAAGCCCAACGAGAGACATTGATCCAAGGCTACCGCTGGATCCTGGTCGATGAGTACCAAGATATTGGGCCCGAGGAATACCAGCTTATCTCCGCCGTGGCTGGCCGATCGCTCGATGATACAGATCTGAAGCTCAGCCTCTTCGCGGTGGGCGATGATGATCAGAATATCTATGCCTTCAATGGGGCCTCGATCGACTTCATTCGGAAGTTTGAAGAGGACTACAAGGCCCGCCCTGCGTATCTCGTGGAGAACTACCGCTCGACCGCACATATTATCGCGGCCGCGAATGTTGTGATCGCCGGGGCGCCGGATCGAATGAAGCTCGAACACGAGATAAGGATCAACAGCGCACGCGCATTGGCGGCGCCGGGCGGCGCTCTCGAAAAGGCTGATGGTGTCGCTCAAGGTCGGGTCCAGCTCTTGGATGCCCCCTCGGGAGATCTGCCCCAGTCCACGGCCGCTGTCGATGAGCTGATACGCATGTCGCGCATCGACCCCAACTGGTCCTGGTCGAGAACGGCGATCATTTCGCGTGACTGGAAAAAGCTCGGCGCCGTGCGTTCCTATGCCGAGCAACAAGGCATCAAGGTCGAGATGGCCAATGAAAGCCTGCCGAATATCTGGCGGCTAAGGGAAACGCAGCGCTTCGTAGCCGGACTTCGTGAGCGCCAGCGCGACATGCTGGGCATCGTGGAAATCCTAGGCGTTCTCAATGCCACGCCGCGCAATCGATGGGTCGACCTCTTGGCTGAGGGAGTGGCCGAACTTGCAAGGGAGCTCGGCAATAAGTCTATGCCCGTTCCTGATATCATCGAATGGCTGGCGGAGTGGTCGCGCGACACGCGCGGCGAACAACGCGGACTGCTTCTGTTGACCGCGCACCGCGCAAAGGGTCTCGAGTTCGACCATGTTGTCGTTCTCAACGGCGGGTGGGATAAGCCTTCCAAGAACGAGGATGCCCAGGCGCCGCGCCGGCTTTTCTATGTGGCGATGACCCGGGCCCAGAAAAGCCTGACTGTAATGACTGCAGGCGAACATGCGCTCTTGCGCGGAGATATCCCATCGGTCCTGCATCGGGAGGTGCGTGTCGATCTCGATCTGCGCAAGCTTCCCGAACGCGCTTACCAGATGCCGGATCTCAAACTCTCCGACCTGTCTTTCGCCGGTCGCCAGGGCGATCATCATGAGGTGCATGACGCCATTCGGAGCTGCGAAGTGGGCGATGCTTTGAACCTCACCTTCCGCAACGACCGCTGGGAATTTCTCGACAAGGATGGGCGCATCTTGGGGCGCATGGCAAGATCCTGGCAGCCGCCCGCCGGGTACCACTTCGACAAAGGTTCAGTGGGTGCCGTCGTCCACTGGCGCAAGTCGGATGGTGACGAAAAATATGCACACTACACCCGTCGGGAGATATGGGAGACAGTCTTGCCCGAAATGACCTTCTCCCGGCCCGGAGCCGAACCCGTGCCGTCGAGTGACACCACATCGTCGGCGAACCCCCCGATGCTCCCGTCAGCGCAGGCAAATGTACTCTCCGACATTCAACATAGTTCCAGCGTGGAGCACCCCGACGCGCAGGTGGCAGCGATCAAATCTGACGGTTGGAACATTGAGATGTTGAGCAGCTTTGCACAGTCCGTCTATGGCCGATGCGCCACCTGGGAAGAGCTTATTTCAGCCTTTGTAGAAAAAGGGATCACCATTGTCCCAAAATCGGGTGGCTTGATACTCGTAGACACCACTACGGAAGAAGTGGTTTGCAAGATGTCTGCCGTTGGGCTGCGCTACCGGAAGATGGTGCAACGCTTTGGTGTAGGCTTTCCTGATCATCCGTACCCGCATTTGGCGGAGATGGCTCTGGGCACCTATGTCCCGAAGCCAAAGACGGATCGGAAGAAGAAAGCCTCTAAAGATGGCGAAGATGACTTTGATCCGATCGAGGACTACTGACCTGCGAGCTTGATATGCCAACTTGAGACCTGCCGGACGCCGGATTTTCGCGTGGCTCTGTTAACATTCTTTGGTACAGAGCACAGGATATCCCATGACAGTCACCGACAGCCGCCCCCGCGACCTCAGCGAGATCAAATACCTCGTCACCCATTCGGGCTACTTCCACGCCGATGATGTCTGTGCTGCCGCGGTGCTTCAGACCATCATGCCAGAGGCCGGTATCGTGCGGACGCGCGATGCGAGCCTGATCCGCGCCTATGAGAAGCAGGCGATCACCTTTGATGTCGGCGGCCGCTGCGACCCAGCCGCAGGTTACTTCGATCATCATATGTCCGGTGCCCGGGAGCGCGCATATGGGGTCGTATATTCATCGTTTGGCCTCATCTGGCAGGCTTATGGACGTGACTACCTCAGGGCCCTTGATATTGAAGAGGTGTTCATCGAGGACATGTTCGAAGCTTTCGATGCTGACGTCGTGCTGCCGATCGACAAGATCGACACCGGCTCGCTCTCTCCTGCCCAGATCGGTGAAACCGCTGCCATCAGCCTGCCGGCCGTGGTCGACGCGTTCAATGCAGTCGACCCCGATCAATCAAACGCGCAGTTCATGAAGATCGTCAATATGACGTCGAAAATGCTCGAAGCCAAAACCATGCAGTATCTGGGCATTGCCAAAGACCACCAGATGGTGGCCGAGGCAGTTACCGAACAGGCCGGATCACAGGTCCTCGAGCTGCCGCATTCGGCTGACTTCCAGCCAAGTCTCGACAAGCTCGGCGCGGACCACGTGCTCTATGTCATCCAGCCCAGCTCCTCCGGTGGTTTTGGTCTGAGCTGCGCGCGCCCACATGCGGGCACCTATGAGAACCTGCGCGACCTGCCTGCAGAATGGGGTGGGAAGACCGGCGCGGACCTCGAAGAGGCGACCGGCGTCGAAGGGGCCACCTTCTGTCACACTGCGCTATTCTTTGCGGCCTGTGACACCCTGGAAGCAGCGCGCGAACTTGCCCAGTTGGCGCTGCCAGACGACCCTGAGCCAAGCATGTAAACAGCCTTAAAGTGGTATTCTGGACATTTAGGGCGTCTTAAATGGCTGGATTGGACAAAACCCACATTTCCGGTTACTCTAAAGAGTGAATTTTGGACAAGGGCCGTGAAGCAATGGGTAGACTACTTTTTGCCGATAAGGGGAATGAGGCTGCCAGTCGCAAATTACGACGCCAAGCGGCAGCGGGCAAGATCGGACAGCTTGCACCCGGCGTTTTCATCTCTCCCGAAGGGGAGAGTGTAGAGCGCATCACGCAGCGCGAATGGCATAAGCTGGTTGGGTATCTCTTTCCCGGTGGTGTCGTCACGGACCGCACGGGCATGGAATCGATGCCACACAAAGACGATCTCGGCGTCGCACATGTATTTGTCAGCGCTCCGAAGTCGAACCAAGTAGTAAAACTTCCAGGCCTCATCATTAACCAGCGAGAGGGGGCGGGTCCGATCCAAAACGAGGATGTGCCCTTCATGGATACGGTGATCGCGGGACCGACGCGACGTATCTTGGATAACCTGGTCGTATCGCGCAGTCGGAGCGGCCCGAGCCGGACCGTCGGTCCTGAAGAAGTAGAGCTTCACCTTGAGAAACTGTGTTCAGCTCAGGGTGAAAGCGTACTAAATGAACTACGTGATAATGCGAGGGCGATATCAGCGCTCGCACTTCGGGAGAAGGAGGCCGCCAAGCTCGACCAAATGGTCGGGACACTCCTCGGCTCTCGTAAGTCCAAGCTAATGACGGCACCGGGTATTGCGCGTGCGAGCGGACGTCCGATTGATACTGAATGCCTCTCTCGCCTTCAGAACCTCTACGGCTATCTTCTCTTAAATCCGACACCAGAGGTAATCGATCCCAATATCTCACGCGAGTCCAAGGCGAATGCCTGCTTCGTAGAGGCCTATTTTTCGAACTACATCGAAGGCACGCGCTTCCTGATCGATGAAGCCAAAGAGATTGTCTTTGATGGACGCATACCACAAGAGCGTCCCGAGGATGGCCATGACGTCTTGGCAACATATCTCAAGCTCATGGAGCCGCCGCGGCCACATTTAGATAAGCTGACACCGGAGCAATTTCTGCTCACCCTACAGTTGGACCACAATGATATTTTGCGCCAGCGTCCCACTCTTAACCCAGGGCAATTCAAGTCGAAGGGGAACGCGGCCGGCAACACTGTGTTTGTCTCTCCGGAAAAGGTTCAAGGAACTTTGCAGGAGGGCTTTACCCTGCTGAGGACTTCGAGTGATCCAATGTCGCGTGCCGTGATGGCCCATTTCTTGGTCTCAGATGTGCATCCCTTCAATGATGGCAATGGTCGTCTGAGCCGGATCACCATGTCACGAGAGCTTACTTCCAACAGCCTTTCGCATGCCGTTATTCCAACCGTATTCAGGAATGACTACCTGGATGCTTTGCGCGCCATGACCCGCCGCAATGATCCTGAAACTCTCGTGCGTTCGTTGAGCCATTGCCAAAAGATCTCAGCTGCTTGCAGCAGCGACGATCTCCAGGAAACAGTAGCACTCTGGGCCAGCACATATGCCTTTCTCGAAGAGGGCCGGCATGCCTCACTGCAGTACCCTGCCAATCCGAATGATGTAGAGCTTAAGAATGGCATTCCGGCGCCGCGACGGTACTGGGAAGTCGAAGGAAATGAAGGTGGTGGGATCCCTGAGATCTTTGGTTCTCGGTAGAAGGTTATCTACCGATCAGCCCCGGCCGTTCAGCCGATCCAGGAGCGGCTTGCCGGCTTTAAACCTTGGCAGGCACTTTTCCTCTACTTTCACGGACTCGCCTGTTCGCGGATTGCGTCCCACCTTCGCCTCGTATCTCCGCGGCGTGAACACACCGAACCCACGCAGTTCTACCCGGTTGCCTGAAGCCATTGCTTCGATAATCTCATTGAAAATCGTGGCGACGAGACGCTCTGCATCCTCAAGAAATAGGTGCGGATTATCATCCACGATTTTCTTTACGATCTCTGACCGAACCATGACGATCCTCAAATTATGCACGAATTTAAAACCACCCGACAATATGGGCTGCCGTTCGTAAAGGGCAAATCAGCGGTTACCAAGTAATATACCATCAGTGGATATGTTGTGGCTCCATTTTTCGCAGACTTCCTGTAGACTCTAATCTTGCAAAATGAAGGAACATGAACATGGATCAACCGGGCTTCTGGGAAGAATTCTACCACCGCAAATCTGATGGTATCGGCATGTCCGACCGTTATCCAGCCACGGCGGAGATCTTGAATAGACTGGTGGATCTTATACCCGAGAAGGTGCAGAAGTTCGATGATGCCGCGGCCGCGCGCGTTGCCGGCAATGCCGCCATGAGTGGGCTTAATGTCGCAGATATGGCAAGCAGCATCTCATCCGATGGCCCTACCAAGTTCCTCGCCGAACAGGCACGGGACCGGATCATCAAGAGCGAGTATGGCGAGACGGCCTCCACCGCGGTCAAAGAGGTTCTAAAGCCCGGGACCTTCGTACTCGACAAATTGAAGAACAGCGCGAAAACCGCACTCAGCGTCGCTGTCACCCTCGGGGTTTATGATTTGATGTCCAAAGGTGGCGATTACCTGAACATGCAGGACTATCAGTGGCATCAGAAACACAAGATCGACATGATGAAGGGCTCAGACCTTCATGACTGGGGCGGCGGTCCAGGGCGCGAGGCGCCTGATCCAAAGCCCGTCTTTGATCCGTCGCGGTTCACCAACAACCCCTTTGCCAATCTTGAGCGTCTACAGCCGGTCGAGGATCCCTTCTTCCCAGAGGAGACAGATGCGCCGGCTTTGGACGAGATGGGCCGGGAGCATGAGAATGAACCGGTGCCGGATTGGATCATTCCTCCGCAGGAAAATCGTCTGGAGCCCTGATTTTCATAATGTGCAAGCGAAGGGGCTTAGGCCCCTTCAAACGCCTCGACTAACTTCCGGACCGCACGCGTAACTGGCGAGGTGATGCTGTCGAAGTAGTTGATGAACTTAACATCCTGTTTTTCTTCCCGCTCAGCTTTTTCGGCGCTAAAGAAGGGAATACCCTCGAAGAACGCATCAAAGGAACTGAGGGGAAAGGACATCTTATCCCAGCCGTATAGCTGCATAAGGTCTACTGTCGCACAAGCCTGTAGTTGCTCATCCCAGTTCTTTCCGGTGCCGATCACACCAGCCTGAAGGACATTCTCCACAGTCAGGGGGTAATCCGTTTCGGAATTCACCGACAGCAATAGGTCGACAGCCAGGGTTATGTAGCGCTGGGTAGTTTCAGTCCAGTAATCGCCCTCGAACAAGTTCTTTTGATCACCCAGAGCCAACATCGAGAGCCGGTTTTCGATTGTCTCCTTATCCTTCCTATGGAGGCCCAGTGCCTTAATGGCAGTGACCTCTTTTTCTGCATATGAGGGATACATGCTGTCACAGCAAACTTTCATCAGGCCCCAATCTTTGTAGGATTGCAGTCTGGCGAGGAGCTCCAGAGATGCTGGCGTTGAAACTCTGCCCTCTAGCTCAGGCAGTGCCGCAAGGCGTGCAGCCATGGAGACGGCTTCGCCGGTATTGGAAGCCTCGAGGGCACGTAGATCAAAATCTTCTATCAGGGCGTGTAGAGGTCTTGTGATCTGCATCGTCACGTAACCCACCTGATCTTGCGTCACCTCCGGCTGGGCTTCGTAAGCCAATAAGCGCTCTTCACTGAAACCAGGGAGGGTATCAAAGAAGGTGTTGTGCCCGCACATGCGTGGATCGCTGCCGTACTCTTCGAGGTGGTTGAGATACCAGCAGTAGAGCTGGGAGAGGTACATTGGCGCGCCGGTTCTGGCGCACTCCTCCCAGCTTTCACCAGTTCCGAGTGAGACGCCCTCTCGGAGATGTTCCGGCGTCAGCGGATGGCCTGAAATCTGGCAAATAAGGGAAGACAGATCGACGACAACGCCGCTGAGCAATCTTACGCGTGCTGCCCACATTTCAGAAGGCGTACCCACGGGCCCATCATAGACAGATAACAGCAAAGTCAGCCGGTTTTTAATCTGTTTCGTGTCACCCGTTTCCAGGCCAAGCATATCTGATAAAATCTTGTCGCTCTTCTGTTTCTTTGAAGAGACCTGCTCACAATAGGCGCGCATCGTATTCCAGTTACGGTACCCATGGATCTTGGAAAGCATCTCAAGAGAGGCAGTGCGTGTTACCACAACATCATGGTCCTGCAGGCCGTCGCGCAGCCGTGCGGCCATATCCTTGGCTTCACGGACGTAATGAGGCTGAAGTTCGCGGTGATGAGGGGGTGTCTGTCCGGCTTTGGCCGGTTTTGCTGAATCAAGCATCAGTGTGCTCCTTGATATCTTGGCATGTCGTGCGGTCGATCCGTTACCACCACAGCCCGGATAAAAAGGATGTTGTGCTGTCTTCTCTTAATCCGTGGGTTTGCCGCTGAGCATTGCTCATGGATCTGGCGGGGCCGCGGGCCCTGCATTTCTTTTACAGCAATTTTAGTTATTCGCAAGGTTAATTAGGACAGGCGTGCAATCTTGATTTTCCGGGCCGCACGTTCAGCCTCCGCATCACGCAGCATCTCGTCGACACGGCAGTGTATTTGATTAAACCGCTGCTCCCTTTCGGGCCGAGATGCCATACGGGTTACGGGTGTCGATCGGATAGTATCTGTCTCGCTCTGTCTCATCGATGAAATACTCCACGCTTCGGGCTATCTCATGATGAGCTATGTCGACGATTTGCGCGCCGCAATCCCGCGCTCGATATCATCCGCCAGAAGCAGGGCCTGCTCCTTGTTCAAGGTCATGGTAACGGTGCCCATGGTGTTTGCGTAGGTACGGAGCCGGTTCGGCAGCCCCACAACGCCACGCTCATAGCCCGCCACATCCATGCCCCGGCGCGCCACCTCCGGCGTCCAAGTGCCCCAATTGCCAGCCGTGGGGTGGTCGCGGTACCGCCATCCCCCACAATGGATGCACTGTGCTTCAGCGGCGCTAGAGGCTTCGTCCTCATCAGAGACCTCGCACCGGCCGCTGTACTCGCAGCCGGGCGTGGTGTTGGCGTCCATATCGCTCACAGGGTGTAACGCCCGGCGATCGGCATGCGCCAGCCAAGGCCGAAGTCGGTGAGGTTGAGTTTCACCCCGGGGCAGGACTGATCGCGCTTGTACTGCGCACCGCGGACCAACCGGGCGATCTTCTCAGCATAAGGTTCGGGATTGTATCCCCCGGTGCGCTTCCAGACATCATCTTTGCCGAATTGGGCAGTGATGATGCGCGCCGCCATGGGCGCGTCGGCCTTCTGTTCAATCAGCGCGTAAAGCACCGCGTCGAGGATATCGTAATCCCCCAAGGATGCCTGATCTGTCTGTCCTTCTGCAAGCTCCGCGCTGGGCGGCCGGGTGATGATGCCCGTGGGGATCGGATCTGCGATCACCGGTCCCTGGGCCAGAACGGTGATGGTGTTGCGCCATTCAGCCATGCGGAAAGCATCGCTTTTGTAGACGCTCTTCAGGGGATTGAAGCCGCCGTTCATGTCGCCATAGAGGGTGGCATAACCCACCGACATCTCGGACTTGTTGCCGGTCGACAGGACGATCCCGCCAAGAGCGTTGGTCACACCCATGAGGGTCAGACCACGCAGGCGCGCCTGATAGTTCTCCTGAGTGGTGCTGGGGTCCGAGGTGCGGCCAAGCTTCGCGCCCATCTCAGCGAAGGTATCGAGCGTGGCACCGCGCACCGCGTTAAACATCTCCCCGATGGGCAGGACCTGCTTGTGAACACAAAGGCGGTCCATCAGATCATCGGCAAGGCCAAGGCTTTCAACGCCGGTATTTTCCGACGGCATCATGATCCCGATGACCCGCTTAGGCCCAAGGGCATCAACGGCCATGGCCAGCACCAGAGCAGAATCGAGCCCGCCGGAGACGCCGACGACAACATGGGGTGTGCCGGTCTTCTTGACGTAGTCTTGCAGGCCCAGCACGCAGGCATTGTAGTCTGCCTCGATGGTATCTTCAGGATAGTCCTTCATTTTGAAGTCACTCTCGAAGCTCAAGCTGACGCCTTCCTCTGGATGACGGGTCATCCGCAGGTGAATGACATCCGGGGTGAAAGCGGCGGCACCGATGTGACCGCCTTCGGCGTTCATCACGAAGGATGCGCCATCGAAGACCAGCTCGTCCTGGCCGCCGACAAGATTGGCATAGATCAATGGCAAGCCGGTGGCTTTGACGCGCGCCTGCGCCACTTTGATGCGCAGGTCCTGTTTGCCGTGCTGGTAGGGTGACCCGTTCAGCACCAGCAACACATCGGCCAGCTCGTCGGCGAGGCCCCGCGAGACATCTCCGTGCCACATGTCTTCGCAGATCTGAACACCGAGATTGAAGCCGCGGAAGGCGAGGGGGGAGGGGCGCTCGTCGCTCATCGAGAAGGTGCGGCGCTCATCAAAGACATCGTTGTTGGGCAGTTCGCGTTTGCGCACAACGCGCATCGCGCCGCTGGGCTCGATCAGGAATGCCGCATTATAGGGAAGGTTCGCGCCCGCCATGGGGGCACCGACCAGAACAGCAGCGCCGCCGGTCTTAGCCACTACTTTGCGGATCTCATCGATGCCGCGCTCGACGCTGGCGATGAAGCCAGGACGGGTGACGAGATCGCCAAGGGGGTAGCCGGTGAGAAAACATTCAGGGAAGATGACCAGATCGGCGTCTTTTTCGCGCGCGAGGTGATCGAGCACCATCTGGGTGTTGCCGTCGATATCACCGACGGTGGCGTTGTCCTGCACAATGGTCAGGTTGAGATGTTCAGGGGTCATGTTCATGCTCCTATTCCACCCGATGCGGGCGAACTTGCGAAATTTATAACGCGATCCCGTTTCCAAGACCCGTTAAACAGACTTTATGCTGGTGAAGATCTACAGTCAATAACAAGTTGTACGATACAATTTAATAGATAAGCAGAATGCTCTTCAGGCGAAACAGGTTTGTGTGGATAACCACCCTCCTTGGCATGACCCCCCTTGTTTGACCCGTTAGAACTGGGGATCAGCGAAGGACAACAATATGAAAAGTACACGCGATACATTTTCCATCTTGGGCATCAGGTCGGTTGCGCATGCCTTTGATGCGCATCGCGGTCATTCAAATGTTCACCGCGAGTCTGTCCGGGCGGGTTTGAGGCAAGATGCATATATCCCTTTCCCTTTCGCTCCTCCCGTCGTTGAGACCAACCCGATCATTTGGATCTCAGGCTGGGGTGGATCGGGCGCATGCTATATGGCCAATACCCTTCAACGTGATGCCGTGAGGACGGGGCGGCGAATTTTGACGTTCTCGACATATGACGATCGCGATCAGCGGATTTCACTGGATGACAGTGTCGCTTTGAAGATTACAGAAGCAATGATGGAAGAAAAGCGAGACGCCGAAGAGATTGCTGCTCTCTTGGATCAAGGAGCGGCCTTTTCGCATGTTGAGGTGGCCACGCATTTGCATATGGATGACCTCTCGTTCTGGCCTCGCGTAGTCGATACACTCTCGGAATTGGTCCCCGCACACACGATGCTATGTTTGAACGTCAAATCCCTCCAGTGGGTGCTGGACTTTGAACGCATCCGTGAGATCGCGAAAAAGCTTCATGAAATCGGCGGATGCCTGGTTATCAATTCAGGGCTATCCATTGAAAAGTTGCCTGATGAGGTCTTGCGCCAAGACATCGTCTATCAAGGCAAGTTCTGCCCTCAATCGCCAAGCATTCTGGGTGTCGAGGCTTCAGGGTTCGAACACCTACGGGCAGGTGAGTTTTACCGACACTGGAATGGCACAATGAAGAAAGTCCATGTCCCACTTGAGCCGGTAAGGACATGGGAGCCTGCGATCGGATCGAATGCTGTGACAATTCAAAGCAGGCTCAACATGCTTTCATCCATGACGTGGCGCTATGAGCCCGAAATGGCTTGGGACTTTACTGCGGAGGCGGCCGGGTTCAAAGACTGGGCTGCGGTCGAGAAATACGCCGCGCGAAAAGCATCTCCCCTTGGCGCATTCTGGACGATGCAAATAAAACCAGCGCGGCACGCAACCTTCAAAGAGATGGAGGAGTTGTACGGGCCGGTCATCAAGAAACGAGGTAAGTTCTACCGACGTGACAGATGGGGACATGCAGAGCACGAGATTTGTGACTTCCGAGATCTGAGAGCCTAGTTTTGGAAGCGCTGGGCATTGCCGCCATCGCACTGGGCGGCGCGGGCTACATCTGGAAAGACCCAAAGGTGGTGATGAAGCTCTTCTTCATCTCATCCTTGCTTTGGGTCGCCTATTTCATCAGCCTCAAACAGTCGGGCGCTGCGCTCTCTTCCATGATCAGCGCGCTGACCTTCATCACGGGCGCCTATGCCAGCACCCGCGTTATGCGCCTGGTGGTGCCAGGCGGGATCGTTACGACCACGGGGCTCATACTTTTGACGACCGCGGGGCTACCGGCCGCCCTGATGGTCATTGGCAATTTGGTTAAAGGCGCAAGCCCGCTTTGTCGGGAGCGCCCATACATGTTCAGGTTCCTGATTATCGGCGGTGAGATCTGTTGGCTGACCTTCGGGATCCTCAGCAGCGCTTATTCGACGATCGCCTGGACAAGCATCTCCATCGCCATGGCGGTGGGGAGTGGGCTTTTCCATTTAATGCAGCGAAGCCATACACGGTCATGACGTTTTTCGTGTCGCCACTGCATACTGTTCAGGAAGTGCCGTGTAGCAAAAGGAAAATCCCATGCATATTGTCTCAACTGTTAAATCGATGTTCACGTCGGATCCCCGCCTGGACCGAAAATTTCTGGACAACCTCAGCACCGCCATGGCGTTCAGTGAAAAAGATGAGAGCCGGAAGGTAACGGCCACAATGGACGATCGCAACCAGGGCATCACGACCATGATGGACGTGCGCCCGATCCTCGATTTCCTGCCTGACGATATGATCGAGCAGATTGCAAAAACCTCAGATCGCGATGGCATCCACATTCCCCGGCAGCTGCGGCCGCTTGAGAAGTTCATAGCGGTTAATCTGCATGATGTTGCGGTTCTGAACGCTGAGGAATTTTCGGCCTATGCAGCGGCCCGGTTCGACAGGGAAGTAGATATGACGCCGAGCTGAGCATGGCATCTTGTGGCCTACAGGGAAGGATCCCGAACTTCTCTTTGGTGTCGCCCTAAAAGCGACACCAGTCTGCGCCCACTGATGGCCTTGTTACGCTTCATTGCGACCAGCAGCTCTTCTGTCTCATCAAGCGTCACCTCATCACCCGAAAGCTCGGTGACCTTCTCAGCAAAGACAACCCCATAGGTTCTCTCCGGACAGAACTTCTTCTGCCGGCTGAAACGCGCGACAATGTCAGCGACCTTGGGGCCGCCTGTGTTGGGCCTTCGCCCCACCGTAGATTGCTCAGCCATAGGCGTCTCCTTGTGTGAAATATAGCACATGGCAGCCCATTGCTGGGCGCGAAACTTTCGAAGGTCGGCCATAGACTATGCCCAAACGAGGAGCGCCACATGACCGATCACACCAATGAACATCCAGAAGACCTGCTGACTTGGCCCGATGGCGATACCGCCGAGCGGTCCGAATACGACCGGGGCGATTGGGCACACAAATCCGACGACTTCGAGATCACGCCCGTAGACCAGCGGGTTGACCACTTCGATGAACAGATCACTATCCCTGATCTGTTTGAGCAGTTGTCGATCGCTCTTAGCTCCATGAAAGGCCACGCCGTCATTAAATATGACAACGACGACATGTGCCTTGAGCTGGACGTGGTGCAGTCGGGCTATGCCAAAGACTTCCAAGCCGCTCTGAAGAAAGTGGCCGCCGCCGTAATTCTCAAGGAAGTGCCGGAGGTATCGACCGGGGTCCGCGCGTTTGGTGATGTGCTTCTGCACCCCGCGAGTGGCATTACCTTCTGGGGCTGGAAGGTCGGCGAGAAGAACAACGAAGAGCTCACCGGTGACGACGGCCGCACTGTCGATCCGGCTTCTCTGGCAGCGGGTAGCCCGGAGGCAGAGATCGAGCCATGAGCGCAGAGGCCGAGGAACACCACGGGGATCTTTTGACGTTTGACGACGGAACTAAGGCTGGGCTCCAGATGACCCGCTGGGAATACCTGATGGACTTGTTCTTTATTGATCTGCCTGACACATACACCGTTACGCCCTATGCGGATCGCACGGACATTGTCGCTTCACCGGTGGACGACGAAGACGTCGAGGCAGCTGAGATGTTCGAAGACTGCCCTGAAGAGGATCAAGATGAAGACGAAATGCTTGAATGCTATGAGATCGACTTCTGATGACCGATGACGCACTGACAGAGGCAAAGAACGCCACTTACCTCCATTGGCTCGAAAATGAGGCCAATTATTCAGATGTACGCGATCTGGGGAATGGGCGTTACGCCGCCATCATGCCTTTGATGTTTACCCATGCGATCATCACTGGCCGCATCGGCGACAAGAACATGTATGAGGACCGCTGGTGCTACGCGGGCTACGAGAAGGCCGCAGCGGCTCTGGAAGCCTGGGATGGGACTGGTGAGCCGGATGGCTGGCATCGGCACCCAAAACCGGGGCGCCGGCGCGAAGAAGGCGATCCCGAGATGGAAGAGTTTGCGCCCTGAAGGGCGCTGTTCTTCTGTGTCAACCGGGTTGCGAAAAACATGAATATGTGCTAATCTATAAAATACAGGATTGATCAGCCATACACAACCAACCGCACGCGACTGTCTGTCAAAGCCCCTTTGGGTGAAGCGCTCAAATACATCACAAAATACTGGGATGGACTGTACCTGTTTCTGGCTGATGACCGCATCGAAATGGACAGCAAAGCAGTGGAACGCCTGATCCATCCCATAGCTCTGAACCGAAGGAAATCACTCTTCGCTGGTATCGACGCCGGGACCGCAAACTGGAGGGTAATCGCTTCCTTGATCGAGACCTGCAAATTAAACGAAGTTGCTTCACCTGCGCCAATTGGCGTATCAACCTAAAGGGCTATGCTCCCGACTGGATGAAAGTTCAGTGGCAGGTGACATCATGCTGCTGTTGCGTGGGAAATCCACTTATCCCTGTTGTTCAGTTTTCCCGGACCATCGCTGGCGTCATGCTCAAAGACGGGATTGTATCCACCAACCGCAGTGAGTTCGCCACATGACCCACAACCCTCAAACACCAAATTTGACAATAATTCGGCTTCGTCCTGTGCCGTTCCGAACACGAAGCGCGCACCACTTTACTGATCCGAACCGCCAGATCACCCATCCATCGAAAGCTATCGTTGCCGTCCAATTCGTCACCCGATGCTTCTAATTGGCGATCTTGTAGGGGGCGGTTATCGTTGAATTTATGTGGTATCGCATCCGATATCAGCTAAGCGTGGAACCCTGCAGCAAGGCCCACCGGTCCCATTTGTCAAATATCATAGTTTGGACCGATAGGCGCTGACGTCAGACAAGGTCACTGAGATCTTCTGTGCTGAGTTTCAGGTTAACACAACCGAGAAGATCGTTAATTTGTTGTGGCGAACTCGCGCTAACCACAGGGGCTACCACTGATGGCTGATGCAACAGCCAGGCTAGAGAAACTTGAGCGGGCGATGCGTCAAGTCGCTCTGCTACTTTTTTTACAGAGTTTAACACTTTCCACCCACGCTCGTGTTGATAAAGCTGAGAAACTCCATATGCCCGCGGAGTTGGGGGCGGTGGAGCATCACGAAGGTAACGTCCGCTTAAAAAACCTTTGGCGAGTGGCGTGTAGGGCATGACCCCGATGTTTTCTGCTACACATAGCGGTTGAAGTCTCCGTTCAAAATCGTGCCGATCAATAACATTGTAATATGTCTGAAGGCTGACATAGGCACCAAAATAATTGCGTTCGCTCACAGAGAGTGCTTCCATCAATCGCAAATCCTGAATGTTCGAGCAGCCAATGTACCGCACTATTCCTTTGCGAATGAGCTCATCAAAAGCCGAAAGCGTTTCATCAAAAGAAATTGCAAAATCGTCGTCATGCGCTTGGTAAAGGTCTATATAGTCGGTTTGCAATCGGCACAGCGAACCTTCAACTGCCCTAAGAATGTGGTGACGCGATAAACCTTCGTCGTTTACTCCTGAGCCCATCCGTCCGCCGACCTTGGTTGCAAGAACAACGCGATCTCGATTGCCACGAGCATTTAGCCAACGTCCAACTATTTCTTCGGCCACACGACCACCAATCCCGTCCCCAAACGTCGGATAGACATCGGCTGTGTCGATAAAATTTCCGCCCCCATCAATATAGCTGTCGAGCACCTGTCGGCTAGCGGGCTCATCAAGCCACCAACCGCATTGGAGAGTTCCCAAGCAAACCTCAGACACCTTAAGTTCGGTGCGTCCAATATTGCGATACTGCATATTGCCTCTAAGTAGGTGTTTCGTCTGCACAATTGACAGGTTGAACTCAAAAATAGATCGACCTAAGTCCAAAGTCCAGATTTTGCAGGTGATAATGTCGCTGAATTTATTCATTCGACGTCAATAATTGGGCAATTCATTTGATGAGGTCGTGGGCCTCGGGGTTCAAGTTTATATCCGCTTTTTGAATTATCTTGGAAAATTTGAAATAGAAACGATGCCCTATCTCATGAGCGCCATGACTTCGATAGAAATGGGCCACTTTATCATTCCCATCCTGTATGAGGGCCTTTAGATTCACAATACCTTGAGCGGCGAGGCGGCCGGCCGAAAGTCTACGCATGTGGCTCGCGATACCTAGGCCCCGGTATTTTGGATCGACCAGAGAGGCGACAACAGAGGCAGATACATGATCACTTTTGCCCTCAATCAAAAAAACCGCACGAATAACACCCCGGTGGCTACCGACGAAAGAGTTTTCCAATGAGAGGTGATTGATAGGGAAATAGCTACGCATAAAGTCTAGGGAAAACTCTGACAACCTGTAAGCATGCGGCACATCCCTATAGAGCTCGGAAACGAAACGATAGAAACTATCAATGGGTACATTATTTAAGTGTGCCTCCAGAGTCTCGAATTTCAAAATTTCGCATTTCTTGAATGTCTGCTTGCCGTCCTCCAAAATTCGATCAATGGGAATGCTGTAATAAGTCTCAGTCTCGACTAGCTTTCCGCCAAGTTGATGTGTCGCACGGCATACATCAGGGCCGTCGCCGTTTGGTTCGTATTCCACTAAAAGGTCCTGCCCCCCCTGTTCAGCAATGTACTCTTTCGCGGCCCGAACGTTTGCAATGAATGAAGCAGCCCCATTGCCACTTAATGTGTCCAGCAACCAGGTTTCTGATTCAGCACAGATCGCATGTTGTCCTAACCAAGCAAGGCTAAGAGTTTCCTTCCCTCTGCGCTGTCGTAGATAGCAGGATTGGGGTTTAGCCCCCGCCAGCAGCCTTGCGAGATAGAGATCTCTTGAGTCACAATCCGCGAATAAATCGTCCAGATAACTCAACAAATGTCCCGGAGGAGGGTCTCTCAGCAGAATTCGTTCGACAAGGTCAGGACGTGTGGTTTGATGGTTATGGGATGCCATGGTGCAGAACCTCGTATCTAAAATTATTTTTGATTTGGCGAACTAACCTGCTTTTATAGTAAAGGCAGCTGGGGTTTGTCTGACATAATGAAGATAGTCTTCACGATTGAAAGGGTTAGATCCTATGCGCTGACGAAGTGGGGTGTTACCGGATACCGCAACATATTTCTCGAGGGTTGACTCCATGATGCCCAAGCCGCTGGTCAACCCAGGTAGTTTTTGCTGGATTTCATGGACTTTGGCTGTGGCAATTGAGCCTTCTATGCGCATCCTTCCATCAAGGATTATAGTATTAGATATAACTGCTCCCACTTTCGACAGGGCAGACATCATGACAGCCATGACTTTGGCTGGAGCTTCAATCCGAAATACGTTGTAAGGTTCGCAGACTATAGTTTTAGCCTGAGCAAGAGCTGAAGCAAGAACCAACGGCGTTAACTCCCGAAAGTCAGCTGCAGTGCTGGAAGGCGAACTGTGACGAGCAGCCGTCAAAACAACACGGCAGTCAATGATTTTCCAACCGTAAGGGCCTTGCTCAAGCGTTTCTCTGACAGATTCCTTGACAGCAGTGTAAAAGCTCTCCGGCATTTGCCCTGTATCCACCTCTAATTCGAAGCTGATACCGCTGCCATATGGGCTCGGCTCTACCCGAAGCCCAACGGTCGCAAGGTAGGGATTGGAGTTCTTGGAGATCTCCTCAATCGCTTGACCGACACCAATAATGCGCTCAATGCAGATCACTCTACTGTCCTCAAACTCAGAAGGTAAACCGTATTCTGAAAGTAGTATTGTCTGAATGACTTCTTTTTGTACTTCGCCATAAAGTGAAAGGTAAACGTATTCTGAATCGTCGCTTCTACGTAAATTAATCAACGGATCCTGCTCAGCCAATTCGCACAAGGCGACCCAAAGGTGGGAAGCGTCCGAAGGATTTTGTGGCATCACGCGAGTTTCCAAAGTAGGCGCTGCGAAGTGACTGACCTGTGAGGACTTAAGGCAATCGCCAAAAATGTCTCCAATGCGCGCTTCGCGTAGACCAGACACCCGACCAATCTGCCCTGCTTCCAACATGGGGACCACTTTGCTCTTGCCCCCGTGAATCATCTCAATAGCTGTTACCCTTGCGGGTCCTGATGGCAAGTCAATACTCTGCCGATTGTGAATGCTTCCTGACACCAAATTTATATAGCAGCGTTTCTCACTTCCCCAGCCGCGCTCAATCTTGAAGATATGCCCAGATACCGGTCCATTCAAATCCGGTTGCCGCGCTGGTAAAAAACGCTCGATACCGTTCATGAGGGCCGCCACGCCTACTCCGATTGAGGCCGACCCAAAATAAACCGGCTGCACGCGACCATCGTCTATTTGGTTTTTTAGTGCAATACTGAGCTTATTGGAAGTTAGGTGATGCGGCGATGCAATGTAGTCTTTCAAGAGCTGATCGTCTTGCTCTGTCAAGTGATCGCAAAGTAATTCGTGGAACTCCGGATCGCCAAAATCATATACAATTGCCTCAGCTTGTTTAGTGCCCACCCTAACAACTCTACCCATGGAGATCGGCTTCAATCCTAGCTGCAGCTCGATCTGAGATAACACCGATGAGCAGTCTGCTCCTGTTCTATCAATTTTATTCACGAAGAATAGAATTGGCACTTCCAATCTACGTAGAGTTCTGACCAAGACATGTGTTTGTGCCTGTATGCCCTCAACTGCGGAAATTACTACTATGGCAGCATCAAGCATTACAAGTACTCGCTCAACCTCTGCAATAAAGTCCGGATGACCCGGTGTGTCGAAAAGGTTGATGTTGATGTCACCTAGTTGAAAGGTGGCCACGGCTGACTTGATGGTTATGCCGCGCTCCCGTTCTAACTCCATGCTGTCAGTTTGGGTATTTCCACCGTCAACGGTTCCCAAATGGGTAATAGCACCAGCACGAAACAGAACCTGTTCCGTTAGGCTTGTCTTTCCCGCATCGACATGCGCAAGGATACCAAGATTTATTGAACGCATGAAAAGTTGACTTTAAATGATATAAACACCCTCAAAGCTCCTTCGCAAATGGCAGCAAATTTATTTAATCGCATGCTCTAACACTGGTGAGTTAGCTTTCAAGGCATGCAATAATCATCAGTATAGAGCGCGAAAACCTTCTTGATAAAGTATATTAGGACGTTCTGTCTGGCTGCACAATCATTAGTTGAATTCGCATCCGAGATAACAGAAAGAAGAAATCTAAAAACCTCGCGCACTAAGCGAAGGGGGGATAAGAGAGGTGCAACGCCGACGGTCAAGCAGCCCGCCCCTCCAGCTCTACGCGCAAAATTAGAGGTTAAGCGCCGCAGTACTACCTAAACTTGTGCGACGAGTCCAAAATTGGGCGTTGTTTGCAAGATCAAAGTTCGATTGTCAGGAAATTGGTGAAGCGAAGACGTTAGATCATGCGTTTCGAAGAATAGTTGCGGCCTACAAAAGTAATGTTGCTCTGGTGATAGGCCTTGCGTGAATGAACTCAGCAAAACCCAAGGCTTCAAATCCGAAACAATCTGGCGGCATTGCCATGGAATACATCCTCCCAGTGCTCTTCGGGAAGGGCTTGCTGCACTGCCGCGATATAGGCCGGCAGATCAACCATCGGCCAGCCAGAACCGAAGATCAGTTTTGAGGCTCCACCAAGATATGTAACAAGACGTGTAATTGGTTCGATCATGTGGGCCTGCGTTGTCCTTGGCGGCAAAGTCGCAACATTGCCGTTCAGCAATCCTGATAATTCGAGAAACGCATTTGGGTTTTTGTCGGTTATAACTGCGGCAGTTTCGAACCAGGGGTTTCCGGCATGGACAAGAACAAAATTTACAGAAGGGTAGTCAACTATCACTTCGTCCAACGTAATAGGGTGTGCATATTTGATCTTGGCTTTTGCCCATCCAGGATCGCCAGTGTGAAAAAGTAAAGGGATGTTATACCTAGCAGCCAATTCGTAGATTGGTAGAAAGCATGAGTCGGAGGCATATTTATGGATAAATCCAAGATTGATCTTTATCGCCCTACATAATCCTCTATTCAGATCGACTTCGATGCTCTCGGGGGTGAATTCTGAGCTTCCAATGACCGCACATCGATGAATACCATGCATCATCAGATCCTCAACTTGTTGGCAGGGACTGGCCGAATCAGTTAGAGCCCCCACTACTCCTGCACGTTTCCGGTCAGCAAGATAGCGTTCAAGGGTTGCTGTAATCCCACTTAATGGATCGGGAGCGCCGCTGAATTCTGTATGAATATGGGCGTCAAATATTGCTAGCGTTCGATTGTGAGTCATTTCAGCCCCTTTCTTGAGCAGGTCACAATTATCAGGCAGCACATCACCGTCTCTTTAAGTCAATACCCCAGTGCAGTTTTTTGGTCAATTGGGACGTACGCCCCGAAAGGTGGTAAGAACTTGGGGTTGAAAAAAATATTGACAGGTTAAGAAAAAAAGTCATGCTGAATTCGTGTACGGGTTGATTTTATCCGCACACACTAAACCCACAATAATGGGTGGAATCCACCTATTTCAATAACTTAGAAAGGACTGAACTATGTTGAAATTTTGCAGCCTGACTCTACGAATCCAGCCAGCACTCTTTATCATCTGAAGAGCTGTTAGATAAATTAGACCGGCTGCGAGAGAGTATTGTATCTCGCAGTCGCGTTACATGGTTAAGGACCCAGTATGCGCGTTCCATTACCCCCGAACCTTTTTTTTTCGCTGATAAACCATGGCCCTACGACATTGATTTCTGCAGCTAATGGCCAAAATATCAGCTTTATGTCCGCGGCTTGGATAATGCCAATCGATATGGACCCACCGCAGTTAGTTATCTCCGTATCTGACAGCTACACAAGGGAACTGATGCTGGAATCTGGCGAATTTGTCGTGAATATTCCTACAGTTGAAATGATCCAAATTGTTTACACTGCAGGAATTACAACTGGGCGAAGTATTGATAAGTTCAGCTCTCTCGGTTTGGCAACGCGGAAGGCGTCTATTGTCTCCGCGCCGATCATCGAACGATGCGTCGGTTGGATAGAATGCGTGGTCTTACCAAGTATTTGGATGCTGGAGAAATTTGAATTAGTGGTTGCAGATGTAGTGGCGGCATGGGTTGAAGATAGCGTTTATCACAACGGATGCTTCGATTTTTCGAGCAGTGAAAGTGGGACCCTACACCACATCTCAAAGGGTAAGTTTTTTATAGCAAACAAAACTATCGAGGCGGAGGCCCATCATGCCTATTCACAAGCGATCGTTTGACGCTTTTTCGAACGCGATTCTCTTTTATGAAGACTTTGGTGAGCATAAGAACAACTGGACAAGATCGATCCACGCTAGCTTGCAGGATCAGAATTTTGACGAAGTTCCCTTCCGAGTTCCGCAACTTCTGGAGCCTAGTGTCCTTGATGAAGTCGGTAGACTGAATGGGCTAACCGCGGAAGATATTGAAACTTATTCCTATCAACTAAAAGGTCCGGTTGCCACTTTGAAGTGGCTTCAAGACATGCGGAAATGGGCGACACCTGTGCAGCGGTTGAATCTTGCTGCCTGTCTTTCCGCTACTTGTCGGTATCATACGGCTCATAATATTTTGGAAGAGGTTGATTACAAAGCGCTATATACAGACCAAAAAGTAGCGTATCACATAACCAAATTTATTATAGACAATCGTCTCGACCGAACGTCTTTGCACCAGTCAGACTTCTGTAAGCTGAAAACAATTATTGAAACTGAGCGTGTTGGTCCGGATCGTATACTTGATGTTTCTGCCCAAGCAATTGTCTGGGCTATAAAAGCAGATGTCATCGAACCGTCGCTCTTGGATTGGTTTGTGAAAGCCGGAAACAGCGCCGCTGAAAAGCTATCGCACACGAAGAGCGGAAGGGAGATGATCGCCCTTTCATCATTTTACCGAGCGTATGCCATGCTTCCTGCTGCAGAGCGAAATATCTCGGACACCCGCCGCTACATGGAATTGGCCGAGCAATATGCAGATGAAGCTGGGCCTGACGCTTCGGAGATGTCGCTGCGGGACGCCAGAAAGACAGTTTTGGAATCAAAATTAAAAGAGATGCTCTATGTCGTGGAGGACCCGGAACAAGCCAGGCAGGCGGGTAAGGAATTGATTAGCCTTGATCCAAATTGGAGCATTTCATACCATGAACTTGCAGATGTCGAAATTTCGGATGGAAATGTCGAAGAAGCACTGCGGCTTTTCCAGAAAGCTCTTTCGGTCGGCCTCCCTCGGCTAGCGTATTCTCAGTACATGATTGGTGCCTGCCTGCAAGTACTAGGTAGGGCGGACGAAGCGATTGATGCGTTCATGAAAACACTTGATATGGACGGGTCGAATATTTCCGCTGGAATCTCCGGGTTACGGTTGGCTGAATCACATTCAACGGAAAATATCTCATTCTTCAAATCCTACGTCGAAAAGTGGAACTATGACGGCCTGTTGTCACCTGAGAATCGGAGTATGTTGGGATGATCGTAACAACGCCAATTATTCATATCTTAGATATTGACCATATCCAACTTGATGTGGCGAACATCGAAGAAAGCTATGAGTTTTATAATAGAGTTTTCGGCTTTGAGATAAAGGAGGTGGGGATTAGAGCGTTTGTACGTTGGATGATTATTGGAGTTCCATCTAAGTTATACTTATGTATGCATGAATTTTCTGACGGACGTGGCGTCGAAAATAAGGGGCTAGAAATAACTCATTTTGGAATCTTAGTCCAAGATTTTGATAACGTACGCTCCCAACTACATCAGCATAATGTAAAATTATTCCCTGATTATGAAGTTCAGTATCGATCTTCCCGATCTGTCTACTTTTTGGATCCTAATGGTTATAAGGTCGAAATATCCGAACATGTAGGCGGAGGTATCGATGCATAGAAAAGTTAAAATCGGTTCTCTTCGAATTTATTTGATCTGGACGGGTCGGTGATTGGATGCGAAGCTTCGAAGAACATCTTCATCTGACTTGGTACAAAAACAAGCAAAGCCTTCGAAATTTCGATGGTTTATCTGGTTTGAGTAAATTTGATGACCTCATTCCACCGCGGTTCAAGGGATCAATTGCATTTGCAGAACGCGTTTGGAGTATACCGACCCGGATCACAGATAACACCATAGTGGTCGGGTGCTGGGACAATGCTATCCATTGCATAAATGTGAAGAGTTTGGAACGAGAGTGGATCCTAGCTACCGAGGGGCCAGTCTATAGCTCACCAGCCGTCCTGAATGATGGTCGATTTGTTATTGGGTGCGAAGACCATTGGCTGCGAATGATCAGCCCAAACGGTCAGTGTTTGTGGAGCTTTAAAGCAGAAGATGCGTTTCATTCAACTCCCACCGTTGATGAGAAGACTGGAATTGTCTTTGCTGGTAACTATGATCATCGGATGTATGCTATTGACTTAAATGCCGGGACTTTGCTTTGGAGCCGAGCATACGAGAAAGACATTGAAGATGATATCTACAGCTCACCGGCATTGACAGATAGCGGGGCAATAATATTTGGTACCAATAATAAGCTAGTTTGCCTCGATCGTGACGGACATGAGTTGTGGCGAAACACCGCTCACGGTCGTTTTGAGGGTACTGCTGCACTCGATCATGAATTAGGCATCGGCATTGTTGGTACAGAAGTTGATGGGCTCATAGTTGTATTTGAGATTTCCAGTGGCCAGATCTTTGCTCAGCACAAAACAAACGGATTTATCGTATCTAGCCCAAGCATCTCTCGGGATAGTATTGCTTATGTCGGTAGCAATGACGGGTATGTTTATGGAGTAGACCTTAAGACAGCTGCACTTAGCTGGAAGAGCCATATTGGATGCGAATTTCGGTACACCCCGTTCACCACTTTGCCTTCAGGCAATGCACTTTTTACTGGAGTAGATGAAAAAATACATTGCCTTCGAGGAGTAGACGGGCATCATTTGTGGGCCTTGGAAATTGAGGGCGGATTCCATTCTTCACCATTGATTACATGTGGTGGTGACATGGTGGTAGGTTCCCATCGCAAAGCCATGCAAGTGTATCAGTGGGCTATATGACAATGAGGATTTAGGAATAAATCCGCAAATATATTTCTGATTAAAATAGGAAAAGTCACAAGGATCAAACCTGGTATTCGATATGATTATTTTATTCCGACCTAGCATTTCAGTTTCACGGTGGTCGATCTGCCGAGGGCATCCAGGATATAAACTGGTTCCATAAGTACATCTGTTTAACATTGCTTCCTATAGATTACATTTGCTTCTGCGTTGCGCTTCAATCTAAACTAAAATATTAAATTAAGAACTTTCCGGAAAGCTAAGAAAATTGAGGATGAAATGAGTCAAACAGAGGCAGTCGAGAAGCTATTCGACGAATGGGCGGAAGAAGACGGAGCTATTGAAATGAGCCATGAACACTGGCCAAGAGTAAGCCAGGTTCTTAAAGACATTGCGCCAAGTAGTGGAAACTATTTAGAGGTTGGCGTTGGTAACGGGTATACAATTCGCTACATTGCTGAAGCTATATTTTCTGAAGGCAGATGTTATGGTGTCGACATTAGCCAAGGTATGGTTGAGTGCGCCGTCGCACAGACGGCTAAGTTGGGAAATGTCAAACTGGAAGTCGCGGATTTCCTGTCTTGGCGTTCTCCTGATGAAATTGACTTCGATCTAATATTCTCGATGGAGGTTTTTTATTACTTCGAAGATGTAGAGGCTAATATTAGAAAGGCTGCTAATCTGCTGTCGCCTAATGGCGAGCTAATTATTATGGTTGACTACTTTTTGGAGAACCCATCGTCGCATTTTTGGGAGGACGAGCTTGGGCTGCCTTTGGCACTGTGGTCCAAATCTGAATATTCTGCTGCATTTTCTGCAGCGGGATTGGCTGATGTCAGGCAGGTTGTAATTTCTGGTGGGCATCGAGAGCAGGGATTTACTTTATGCACTCGAGGCAGGAAGGTATCTCGCAATTGTGTGAGTCAGTCAGACCGGAGTGATCTCTCTTGTTGAGTCAAATAATATTGCTACCTATAGTCCATTCAGTTGCATTAAATGAAATAGGTGCGCTGAACTGCACGCATCTATCGAATTGGGTGAGGCAAGTATGTCTCCAATGTAGAGCATCTATAGGTCGCTATATGGTCAGGTTCTCATTCCTTTCGTGCCTATAAATCTCTCACATCCTAACGATATACGCGACCTTCGCCGATGGACAAAATGGCTTTCAGGAGTTCGGCTAGAAGGTCGGGGTGTCGGGTCGAATGGAGGTTACCTGGCAAGCGAGTGGATAGGTAGGCAGATGGATAAGTTCGGTTTGGCTTTGCTGCCGAACGAAGAGGCGCGGTTCCAGGCCGTACCAATGTGCCGCGCCTCAATTGACTATACCAGGAGTGGAGTTTTCCTATTGAAAGCAGGTTCTCAGATTAGGCTCGATGGCAATCCGGACTTCTGCTTCCGATCGCGTCTTGGCGAGGCTTTAGATGTTTCAACCGAACTAGTGCTGGTAGGATATGGGATTGTGGCCCCTGAACTCAATCGGAATGATTACTCAGGTATCGATGTGCGTGGAGCAATTGTAATTATCTTATGTGGAGAAACGACTGAACAAAAAAGTAACTTGAATGCTGAAGGTGTCGGTCCGATGTCTTACTATGGTAGATGGACATACAAGCTGGAAGAAGCCGGACGACAAGGTGCTTACGGTGCAATTCTAATTCATGACGAGCATGCTGTAGGATACCCATTTGAGCATGTCCGCACGAGCTTTTCATCATCTTATACCTATCTCTCAACGAATAAGCGTGAAATCAGCTTTGAAGGTTGGTGTAGTGAGGCACTTGGACATGACTTACTTCTCGAAAATGGAATCACATTGGCCTCAGTTAAAGAAATGTCACTCCTGGGAAAGTTTCGAGCTGTAAAGCTGCCATCATCTATCGGAGCCAGAATATATAGCTCACAACATAAGTTTGTTTGCCGGAACGTCGTTGGCATAGTTCCTGGAAGTGATAAGCCGAATGAGATTGTTGTTTTTGTCGCTCATTGGGATCACCTCGGTAGTCTTACTCTACAAAATGGGGAAGTAAAAGTATTTCCGGGGGCCGCTGACAACGCAACCGGTGTTTCATTATTGCTTAGCTTGGCCCGCAGATGCGCTCTATCACCACGACCCAAAAGAACAGTCCTGTTCTTGGCATCAACCGGTGAGGAGACTGGGTTCTTAGGAGCGCAACATTTTGTGCAAACTCTATCCTTTGGGGCAGATCAGATAGTTGCAGCATTTAATATAGACGGGATACTGCCAATTGGCCGTACCCGAGATTTGCAACTTATAGGGACGGATTTTTGCAACATTGACAGCCACATTTCAAAGGTTTTCGAAATGCGGGGAAGAGTAATATCAACGGATGATCAACCGCAATTGGGATACTACTACAGGGCAGATCAATTCGCTTTCGCACAGGCTGGCATCCCTGCTGTCCAAGTTGCAACAGGATCAGACCTTTTGAATGGCGGCTTAGTAACCGGCATGCAGAAGCACGCGCAATATGATGACGAACGCTATCATACAGAACGTGATATGTTCGACAGCGATTGGGACTTTGCCGGGGTTGCTGAAGATGGGATGTTACTGTGGGATGCGGGTCGGCATCTGGCAAATTCCAGTGCTTGGCCAAAATGGCATCCCGGAGTGGCATTTAGCCGCTCTCACACAAGTACGCTTGAAAGCCAATGAAGCCGTAGGAGCGCGGAATAAGAGAGGGGGCTATGATATCTGGACCCATGCCTAACGCCTGCAACATAACCTGTAGTTGGCTCACTTCCGCGTGATGACCTAAAGTAATTGGGGGAAAAGCATTGCAACCAATAGTTGAAGTTTCAAATTTAACGAAAAGGTACCAAGTTTACAGGAAAAAGGAGGGACTGTTAGGGAGTGTGCAGTCCTTCTTCAGTCGGCAGAATCACGAAGTTGCCGCCGTTAACAATATTTCGTTCAACCTTGAACCCGGAGAAGTCGTTGGGTTTCTAGGTGGCAATGGTGCTGGTAAGACAACAACATTGAAAATGCTTTCAGGAATTCTTCGTCCGACGGATGGTAAGGTAACTGTGTTGGGCTTTGATCCGTTTGAACGTCGACGCGAGTTCCTTAAGTCGATCTCTTTAGTTTTAGGACAGAAGCAACAACTTGCTTGGGATCTCGCGCCAGTCGACTCTTTTCTTTTGAACCGTGTTATTTACGATATTCCAGAGAGTGATTATCGGCAGCGTGTTGGGGAACTCACCGAATTAATGGCTCTCGAAGATGTTATCCATCGCCCCGTCCGAAAGCTCTCATTGGGTGAGCGCATGAAGTGTGAACTGGCTTTAGCCCTGTTACATCGACCCAAGCTCCTGTTTCTCGATGAACCTACCATTGGTCTCGATGTTAACATGCAACAGGCAGTGAGAAGCTATATCGCCGACTACAATCAGAGGTATCAAGCGACAATTCTATTAACTTCACACTACATGTCTGACGTTGAGGCCCTCGCGCATCGGGTCATCGTGGTAGATCAGGCTGAGATTGTATTCGATGGTGATTTACGCGGTTTGGTTACTGTGAATGAACCCAGGAAAGTGTTAAGGCTGTGGCTTTCCAGCCCGGTAAAACAAGAAATATTGCGGGGCTATGCTAAAGTCAGCCGCTACGAAGGTCTTGAGGTCAATTTTCTCGTGGAGCGCAACGATGTCCCACGTGTTGTTTCCAAGTTGCTTGCAGAACTTCCTGTTGCTGATATCTCAATCGAGGAAGAGCCGATCGAACGAATTATTGGCTCCTTGTTGTCTGGAAGGGCGAGCAACCGATGATCCGCGAATTCCATCGAAGCTTCCTGATATGGTGCCATATGCTTGCCCTACATATGTCTGTCGCTTTGACCTACAGGGCTCAAGCTGCCATTTGGATGGTTGGCGGATTGGTCCCACTGGCAATGATGTTGATCTGGCTTGAGATAGCCAATGATGGGGTTGTTGGTGGCTACAACCGCAGTGATTTTATTTTATACTTCCTGGGTATGTTCTTCGTTCGCCAAGCCACCTCTGTCTGGGTTCTGTTCACTCTTGATCGCAGCATTCGTCGTGGTGAACTTTCTCTCCTATTGCTGCGTCCAATACCCCCAATCTTGCAACATTCGGCCGAACACATCGGCGAATTGATACTTCGAATTCCTATTATTATTTCCATTTTCTTGGCTGGTGTTATATTGACTGGCGTTGGAAGCCAAATTTCCTGCACCTCAATATTGTTGTTTTCGTTTGCCTTGATCGGTGCTTGGTTAATAGTGTTCAATCTCTATTATTGCTTGGGGCTTCTGGCTTTCTGGATCGGAAACGCAATCGCGTTTGATCCATTGCTCTTCTCTTTATACACGATGCTCGGTGGCACAATTATCCCGCTAGATATGTTCCCCGCAGGCGTTCGCATGGCGCTCTCTTACCTACCCTTCGCAGCTGCGTTGGACTTTCCTGTACAACTACTGCTGGGGAAACTGGATGTCCGAGAAATAGGACTAGGTTTTACCGTTCAAGCGGCATGGGTCATTGTTCTATCACTCATAAGATCGACTTTGTGGTATGCTGGGCTGAAACGTTACTCAGCTGCAGGGGCTTGAGCATGCATGGACTTGGTCTGTTCATGGCATTCATGCGCAATTCTGTTCAATCCGAGATTGAGTACAGGGCGAACACACTGGTGAACCTCATCAACAGCGCATTGATGGTTATCTTGTTGATCGCTATTCTCAATGCTTTCTTTTTTCGAGTGGAAACGCTTGGCGGCTGGAGCCTAGATCAGATGTTAGCTCTTTTTGGCGTCGCACTGATCTTGGAGGGATTGATCGATTGTTGGTTGTACCCTAGTTTGCACAGACTTTCTGAGAGTGTTCGGCGCGGCGATCTGGACTTGGTTCTCGTGCGGCCGGTCGACAGCCAGTTCGCAATGTCATTCTCAAATCTTCATATTTGGAAGGCACCTAACATCTTCATTGGTTTTGGCATAGTTCTCTATTCCATGAACCAATTGGGTACTCTGTCGCCAATAAATGTTGCACAGTTTCTATTGATGCTTACATGCGGGATTGCCATCTTCTATTCAATTTTCCTGGCAACCTGCACGTTGGCCTTTTGGTTGACGATGATTGAAGATGTTTGGATTATTACCTATTCTCTTATGGAAGTCGGGAGATTTCCTGTAACGGCGTACCCCGGTTGGATGCGAATAGTAATGACTTACGTCGTGCCAATAGCCTTTATCAGCAATGTCCCGGCAGAGGCAGCGGCTGGGCTGCTTACTATTGATCGGCAGATTGCTGGGTTTGTTGTGGCGGCGCTAGCGCTTGGTTTATCGCGATGGTTCTGGCGATACTCATTGGCACGCTATAGCAGCGCCAGCAGCTAGTTACTCTTTGTAATGGCCTCAATTTCGACCGGACACTTTGGACTAACCAAGGAGGTTAAATGATAGTAAGCATCCGGCGTAGGCCACAGGGGGGGTCATCGCTCGCAATCACGGTCGATTTCGATGAGCTCTTGCAGGTTTTTGCTCTTGAATGGAGTGAACGCGATAACACCGTCGCCGCGGGGCTGTAGACCCCGATTATACCATCTTCGGTTTCCATACCGATGGCGAGATCAAATATCCGATCAACGGCTTCGCCCAGTTCGACAGCGACGCGGTCGATTGTCTTGGCGGAATGCACCTTGTTCAGCTGCATGGTTACGCTGCTTGTGGAAGGGATAGAGCTTTCCAGTTCCAAGGTAGAAGTTCACGCACGCGCTAGACAGACAAGTCGGGCAGGCAGGCGAGGACATCGGCAAGCCAAGCCTGTGGGGACTGTCCTGAATTTTGTGCTCTGGCGTGGTAACTGCTCTATAAGGAGACCCACGTATGAGCATCGACAAAAAGCTATTAGACGAACTGATGGAAGGCCGGTCCTCTGGCGACCTATTCGGCAAGGAGGGCATTCTTGCCGAGTTGACCAAAGCATTGGCAGAACGCGCTTTAACAGCTGAGATGGAGGAACATCTTGGGGCAGAGCGCGAAGAAGGTGTCGCGGAGGGCCAGAACCATCCGCCCAATCGTCGTAATGGCAGCAGCCAGAAGACTGTGACTACCGACAGTGGGAAGGTCATCCTGGACATTCCGCGCGACCGCAACGGCACCTTTGATCCGCTGTTGATAGCCAAGTATCAGCGTCGTTTTCCCGAGTTCGACCGCAAGATCGTCAGCATGTATGCACGCGGAATGACGACCCGTGAGATCCAAGGGCACATTGAGGAGATTTACGGCTTTGAGGCATCACCCAGCTTGATATCGGTGATCACTGAGGCTGTGATGGACGAGGTCACCGCCTGGCAGAGCCGACCACTGGAACCCTGCTATCCCGTGGTGTTTATGGACGCGATCCGCGTCAACATCCGCAGTGATGGAGCGGTCTCGAACAAGGCGGTCTTCGTAGCCTTGGCGATCCGTCCAGACGGCACCCGGGACGTTCTGGGGCTGTGGTTCCAGGCCAACGAGGGTGCCAAATTTTGGGCAAAGGTTCTGAATGATCTACGTCACAGGGGCGTTCAGGACATTCTGATTGCCGTGGTCGACGGTCTCAAAGGCTTCCCTCAGGCCATTGAGGCAGCTTTCCCGGAAGCCCAGGTTCAGACGTGCATCGTTCATTTGCTGCGCCACTCTATGAGCTTCGCCAGCTACAAGGACCGCAAGGCCGTGGCGACAGCCCTGAAGGCAGTCTACACCGCCTTGGACGTCGAAGCAGCAGAGGCTGCGCTGGCCGAGTTCGAGGAGAGCGATCTGGCCAAGCGCTATCCGGCCATTGCACCGAGCTGGCGCCGAGCCTGGAACGAGGTGATCCCGTTTCTCGACTACCCGCCCGAAGTGCGCCGATTGATTTACACAACGAATGCCATAGAAGCCTTGAACTCAAAAATCCGGCGCGCGGTGCGAACCCGAGGCCACTTCCCGAGCGATGAGGCGGCAGCAAAGTTGATCTACTTGGCGCTCAATGCTACTTCCGTCGAGTGGAAGCGATCTGTGCGTGAATGGCACCGCGTTAAAAGCCAACTCGCCATCATGTTCGAAGAACGCTTTCCCATGGCGTAACTAAAGGCGTCAGGGCACAAAATTACGCACACTCCCAGCCTGTGGGTCGATGTCATTCATATTGGCCGTGACAATCAAAGTATACATGGCGGCAGCCCGTTCACCGCCGCGCTCGGAACCTGCAAAGAGCCACGACTTTCTGGCTAAAGCTACGCCACGTAAGGCGCGTTCGGCCGCATTATTCGTCAGACAGATACACCCGTCATCGAGGAATGCCGTGAAGGCCTGCCAACGGCCATGCTTCTCAAACATGTAGTTGATCGCCTTGGCCACCTTGTTGTGTCTGGACAGTTTCGCGCGCTCTTCCTTCAGCCAGTCGTGGAGGCTGTTCACCAGGGGACGGGACAGGTTCTGGCGGGCGACGATACGGACATCAGCATCCAGCCCATTGATCTCGCGCTCGATGTCGAAGATGGCATCGATCCGTTTTACGCTTCCAGTGCGACCGGCGAGATCTTATGGGCGGGTTTGCCCTTGCGGACGTTGCCCGCGATGTCGGCCAGTTCGAAGAACTTCCGGCGCGCATGCGACCAGCACAGCGCACTGGTCACGGGCCCGAATCTCTGTCCTCTCGATAGGGGCCGTTGTATCCACCATAGGCGTCCGCCTTCAGCACCCCTTGCCATCCTGACAGATGCTGATTGGGATGGGTTGCCGCGCGATCTCGGGAGAACCGGAAGAAAACGGCCGGCGGTGCTCCGCCAATCCAGGGGCGGCAATCACGGACATAGGACCAGAGCCGGGCCTTTTTCGCGCCGCCGCGCGCCAGAAGCGGCACTGTGATACCGTTGCCATGCAGGCTGAAGTGGTCTTAATTTTTAAGACAGGTTTTTGGAAACTCAAACCGTAGAAATTTGATTGTCAAAAATACGTGAATAATTCGCCTGTAATGTGCTTGATCTCACAGTTAGGTGCTCTGATCTGCAGTCAAAGCGCGAGCCGCCGATTCACTTCATTGGCAAGCTGTTCCGCGCCTAGCCCGCTATCGACAACGAACGCATAGCCTGTTCGAGGATCAGGAGCAGTTGCCAGTCGTCCATCGTCTAGAGTGTACACCCTTATCCCAGCTGCAGAAAAGGCCTGTGCCGTTCGTTCGAGGCAAACAGAAAGCAAGCCGACAGCACAGATTCCTCCAGTCGATAAGTCTTCAGTAGGCGGCAGGAATTTGAACATTTTCGCGTACTCTCTACCTGAAAGCCATGTCAAGGTCTGATGCCCGCATCTTAAGGTATTTGCATCGCGATTTAGGTCGTTGATCGCCGGCCTAAATGCCACTTCCCATGCGTCAACGGCGCGCTCGCAGTTGTCAGCACACAAAAAGTACCCGTCGATTCCATACACCCCATTTTCGCCGCAAATTGGCGTTGCCCAATCGCTGCCACGACGAAGGTATTCGATAATGGTAACCGTGACCCCTGGCGTGGCTTTTGCGGGTAGGTCAACTATGGCCCAAGCTGGTGCCCCGTTTGGTTCGCTCTCAACGTATCGAATATCGACAGGCGGAATTTCCTTGACCGCCTTAACCAATTGGTTGCGGACGGCAGAGGCATCTCGACAAGCGGCTGCTAGTGCAAATGGGGCACCGCGAGACCGTTGCACCCATTCCTCCGGTGTTGACTGCTTACGAAATTCTTCCTCATCTACCACAGAGATTAGCTCAAGATACGTACCTGTCATCTGTGCAAAGCCGCTCAGCTTACCGCCTTGGTGCAAGAGACACTCATCCCTAACATTAAAGCCGGCCTCCCGCCAAACAGACATTGCCTCTGATAGCTGGCCTTCTGGCACGAACCCGTAGGTATGATCAAATAATCCAATCATTGGCTATTACCACCTTCATCTTCCACTCCAGACAACAGACTAACCAAGAACTTGTCTTGGCGCCAATTCGGGAATTGTTCTACAAAGTACGACAGAGCACTTCATTCATACCTCCAAATTCAAATGGCACTACTAAACTGCGCTATAAATTTACAAATGGTATCATTTACAAAGCCGGTCAACTTTACAACCGTACAGTCACTTCGCACAGATAAGTGATATACGCTTAGATAGAAATTCCAAAGAGCTCGTTTGGTTTATCAGAACAGTTTACAGAAATTTCTTAGATAGTTTTCCTCATTTGCTACGCCGCTACCACGTCTGGCACCGGCTGTTAGAAGTAGGTTTGATCGGTCGTTTTACTTTCAAGCGATAAGTAAGGTCATCCGCTGTTGTAAAAGGCTAGATAGCGCCCAAGGGTGTGCAGCGCTTCCGATACGCTGGCTTAAGCGTTCAGGAGCCCCTGGCTCGCCAGAACCTTGATTGGCTGGCGCGTCCTGGTCGCAAGAACGACCGACCTAGTTCAGAAACTGCAGGTTGCGCGTCGCGAATTGTAGCTCGAAGTTGCCCGCGCTAAGCTCGAAAAGTTCGACCTGCTCATTCTCGATGATCTCGCCTATGTCAGGAAGGATCAGGCGGAGCAGGGTATTTCCGGACCCTGCTATGACGCTCTCAGCCGTTGACCGGCTCGTCTACTATGTCACGATCTTCGATACATCAGGGCAAAGCTAACCCGCGGATGGCTAGCCACCTACGCAACATTCAACACCTGGATCGGAGCTTGCAAGCGACAATTATCACTGATAAGACCCTTGATAGTGCGACGTAGTATCTTATACAAATTGACGCGCACGTCTCACTCGGAGCAAGCGATGCGCTGCCTTCACCTTCCTTGTGATCGCATAATCTGGGATTCAGCTTTAATAGATGGATTATCAGGGAGTTTCTCCATGGAGCGCTCAACGGAGTAACATTGATATAATTGTAGGGCCGTGCGGTCACCGCTGGTAACCGGTTGTAGTGAAGGCGCAAGCTGTGGACGAGACGCTGGCGGAGGCTCCGAAACGGCCGAAGCGAGTTTCCCTGTTTCCCTATCCGCATCAAGCCGTTTGTTTTATTTCTTCTTTGCTGATTTCGTACAGGAAAGGCGATCAAGTTAACTAAGAAGCATCGATCTTTATTCGCAATATAATCGCCGCACTGTCTTAAGTTAAACTTTTTGGAGGCATGAAGGATATTCAGTAATGATCGCACTACGAGTCGCATTATAGAGTTCGCTCTCGTCGACTGATTGGATTGCCTTTTCCGTCGTTTCGGGAATGTTGATCATTGTGTATATTTCCTGTCTTTGATCAGCGGGTTTGTTTTCACTTGCTTTCATCACATGACATGAGGGTTTTTTGCTTCCGCGTCCTTCCGCTTGCATATCTCGCGGTCATATCGATGCGCGTGATGCTGTCTGCACAGACATCACTCTCACCGCGGTAAATCCGCTTTCCATCTGGGTTCAGGATTTCGATCACCCGCCCATCTGGGTTGCGCGCATCATCAACGTAATGGGTGAAACGCTTCCAGCGAAGCCCCCCAAACAGCAAAGTATCCGGCCAGGACAGGAGGTCTCCGGCCCACCATGGCAGTTCAGACGGTAGGCTAACAATCGCGCCTCTCACGCGATCATCTCCAGCCAAGCAGCCTCATCGATGACTTTCACGCCCAGTGCCGCAGCCTTGTCGGCCTTTGATCCTGCACCAGGACCGGCGATCAGGATGTCTGTGTTCTTTGACACAGATCCTGCGACCTTGGCGCCGAGACCCTCGGCCTGCTTCTTGGCCTCGCTCCGCGTCATCTGGGTCAGTGTCCCGGTAAAGACCACCGTCAGACCAGCAACCGAGCTGCCCGTGGTGCTTGGGGCCTGAAGTGCTTGGATGTCGAGCTCAGCGGCCAGCGCCTCGATCGCCTCACGCTCCGGGCCGGGCATGAAGGTCTCGCGCAGCGCGCCGATTACCGCATCGCCGATCCCATCAATGGCACGGAAACGCGCAGCTTCAGATACTGACCCCTCGGCCACGGCCGTGGCGGCCGCAAAGAAGCTTTCCCAATCAAGGAAGGTTCGGGCAATGAGGCTCGCTGTGGTAGAGCCAATATGCCGGATGCCGAGACCAAAGATCATCCGATCCAGAGGTACGGATCGCGCGGCCTCGATACCGGAGAACAGTTTGTTCGCTGAAGAAGGGCCCCAGCCAGAGCGCGTGGCAAGGGCGCGGTTTTCGCCTGGGGCTTCACTGCGCGCCAGCTCCGCGTCGCGCACGGGCAGGGTGAAGATATCGACAGGCTGACGGACGGGCAGGGCATCGTCACCCCAGAAGGTATCAACCATCGTGTCGCCAAAGCCATCGATATCGAACGCCTCACGGGACACCAGATGCTTCAGGCGTTCCTTGCCTTGCGCGGGACAGGCCAGGCCGCCAGTGCAGCGCAGGCTGGAGCCATCCCGTACAGTGGGGGAGGCGCACTCAGGGCAGGCGGTCGGGAAGACAAAGGGGACCGTGTCGCCGGGGCGCGCATCAAGATCGACAGCCCCGACTTTCGGAATGACGTCACCGGCGCGGTAGATCTCGACCCGGTCCCCAACCCGCAGGTCATTGCCGCCGCGGATCGCATTGCCGGCACTGTCGCGACCCGCGATGTAGTCCAGATTGTGCAGAGTGGCATTGGAGACAACGACACCGCCCACTGTGATGGGCGTGAGGCGCGCTACCGGCGATAGGACCCCTGTACGGCCAACCTGGATCTCGATGGCCTCCAGCCGTGTCCAGGCGCGCTCTGCGGCGAATTTATGCGCCACAGCCCAGCGGGGCGTGGTGGAGCGGAAGCCCAGAGCGATCTGCGTGGCGATATCATCGACCTTGTAGACGATCCCATCGATGTCATAGCCAAGCTCGGCGCGCGCCAGGGCGACCTCTTCATGGTACTCCACCAGCTGCGCAACCAGAGACTTTCCAGCCTCTGCAACGGGCTGGGTGCGCCGCATCAAAGGGTTCACCCGGAAGCCCAGCTCAGCGAGCCGCGCAATGCTCTCGGATTGTGTCGCCCCCAAAGGCTCGGACATGTCCCCCCAGGCATAGGCGAAGAAGGACAGTTTGCGCTCGGCCGTGATGCTGGCATCCAGCTGACGCATAGAGCCCGCGGCCGCATTGCGCGGATTGGCGAAGCTTTTGGTGCCATTTTTCGCAGCACGCGCGTTCAGAGCCTCGAAGTCTTCGTGGCTCATAAAGACTTCGCCGCGCACCTCCAGCACTTCTGGCGCGCCGGTGAGCTGCTGCGGGATGTCATTGATCGTGCGGGCATTGGCGGTCACATCCTCCCCCACAGCGCCATCGCCGCGGGTGGCGGCGGAGACCAGGGCGCCATTCTCATAACGCAGTGCCAAAGACAGACCGTCGATCTTCGGCTCCGACGTGATCATGGCGTCGCGCGAGACAGCACGGATCTGCGCGACGAAGCGGGAGACATCATCCTCTTCAAAGGCATTGCCGAGGCTCAGCATCGGGATCTTGTGTGTGATCTTACCAAAACCGGCAGCCAAGGGTGCGCCAACCTTCTCGGTCGGCGTGTCTGCGTCCTTCAGGTCAGGGTGCTGCGCCTCAAGCTCCAACAGGCGGGCCTTCAGCGCGTCATATTCAGCGTCATCGATCTCGGGTGCATCATCACGGTGATAGGCGAGGTTGGCCACCTCAAGTCGCTTGGCAATCTCTTTCATCTCAAGGGAAACAGCTTCGGACATAGGGTATCTTTCTTCTAAAAAGGGGCTCAGTTGGACTGTCCGGTTAGGCGCGCAATCTTTTGCTCGCAGATGTGGAGCTTCTGCTCATATGAATGGATGGCCTCAATGCGATCATCTTTGTCGATTGACCGCGTCTGGCCGCAGTTCAGGCACTCTTGCGACCCGAATACAGCCTCGGCCAATCCCGGCTCAGGAAAATTCCAGCCACAGTGTTTGCATTCGTCACTCATATGGGTCACCGGGCTCGGGAAGAGTCTCTGGAGCACGCGGGAACTCTCCACGGGGGTCCCACCACTCTCGATCGACAGTTGCGGTCTCCATGGGAAGCTCTCGGCCAGTTACACGCTCAAGCTCTTTATGGGCCGCGCGCTCCTGTAAAAAGCGCGAGAAGGTCCGCAGTTCTCTGGTGTCATTTTCGGACGCTGTGATCATCGATTTCGCTCCACGGTCACGCATCAGGCGATCATAACCTTTTTGAGGTACTCGAGCGCCTTGTCGTTATTGCCATCCATCACAGCCTCCATAGCGAGGCCAAGATGGGGACCGGCACGCAGCAGCTCGAGGCTTTTCCATTCGCCCGGTCCAACCCGCAGCTTCTCTCCGTCGATCTCGACGATGCGGCTTTTAGGCCCATGCTCGTCGATCGGACCGCTGGCGCTGAGCGCGGGCTTCGGGGTGGTCAAGACAGGGGCAGTTACAGGCGTTTCATCTGTCGGGGTGCTCTCAGTCTCAGCCGTGGCCTGTGCGACCACTTTGCCCCGTGGTGGAACACCGAAAGAGGTGGAGAGTTCATCGACATTGTCATAGAGGGTATCGACGATTTCACATGCTTGATCCGGGGTGTAATCGTAGTCACGCACATTCGTCGTGTTTGCAAGAATCCGGAGACCATCGAGAACCTTTTGAAGGCGCATGGTGCTCAAGCGAATAAATTTGTCAGACTTTGTTTCCTGCGTGTCGCTCATGGTTATTCCCCTGCATATCTGTTGGTCTTCAGATACGCTAGATCGTTGCGAATTCCAATGGCAGACATAAAGTTTTTCGCAAAATTTCGACTTATGTCAGGTAATAGACGCAGGCGAATATGAAGGCTGAAAACGTGCAGGTCAGGATCGCGTGGCCAAGCTGGTCCCGGATTGTCTCCTCGCAAAGGTTGCGGATGAAGATATAGGAGAACATCGAGAAACTGATGATGAGGATCAGATATCCCGGCATATCGAAGCGTAGGGCAAGGACGGGTTCGATCTGGCCAAAGATCACCGTCACCAGAATGCCGGCCACCACCGCCACCCAGATTCTGAAGATGAAGAAGACGACTGAGTTCTCGCCCCAAAAGATCGTTTTCATAACGTCCTCGGGGCCCATATGGGAGAAGTCATGAGACAGGATCGTAGTGAAGGTATGCTTGATGGTTTGCCTGTCTTCCGCGCCCATAAAGCCGCTTACCCATATGGCGAAAGGGATTTCAAGCGCCAGTACAAGAGGAATGATCAGGTCGGGCCGATTGATGTTGAACATCTCGAAGGTGAGCGCACTGGCCATGCCTGGCAGGAGAGATAGGATGACAAGAAGCACAAAAGATTGAGGGCTCAAGAACCGTATACCCGCGATCTTGAAGCGGCGGTCATCCATGAACTCAAGCTGCATTCTGTAGGTCTGTGTCAGTGTCGTCATTTTCGCTTTCGGTGCTCTCGGGGGCCTTTGCGCCTCGTTATCGTTGACATCGACGACACCGGCGGCCCGGAACCATCTCTGTTGTGCCTCCTTTGGGCTGGTAGGCCTATGCTAACAAATGCGTTGCGAAAATGCTTTAAATAATCATAACCTGTACAGGCGCCCCTGTCATTTTCAAACCGCTCGTCTATTATGCGAATAACACGAAAGGATTTCGCATGACCGATACGAAAATTTCCGATATAAGCTCCGCCATTCAAGCGCGAGCCGCGGCTTTCCTGGAAGCCCATCCGCTCACTGATGATGCTTCCGAAGAGCTCGACGAGATGGTGGTTGAAATGGCCAACCATGTGGCGGCCGAGACCGGCAATACTACGCGCGGGAATGATGACTTCGATGATCTGCATGACAAAGCTGACGCGCATGCATCAGGCATCAACAATGAAGGCCATGAAGCGCAGATCGCCTACCTGATCGGGGAGGGCTGTTCGGAAGACTATATCCGGCAGACCATCTTCGGGGATGCGGAAAGCGCGCCCACGGGCCCATGAGGCTACCCCATCCATAAATCGGAGAGACCAGATGACAAAACCAGTATCCCTTCAAATGATGGACTGCTCGACCGGGCATCTCAGTGTATCGACCCGCAATTGGCTGGAGCGCGCGGAGAACCGTGAGAATCGTGGATTCATGTCCCGCGACACCGGCTATGCCATGAGCACCTATCTCGGCGCAGAAGATAACTGGAAGAGCGAGCCGGATCTGCCCGCGGATCTCATTCATATCCTGCGCTTTGCCGATGCGAATAAATTCGACTGGATTCTCTTTGACGTGGATGCAGAGCGCGATCTGAACTTGCCGTGGTATGAGGACACATACGGCAAGCCAGAGATGCCCGAGGGGCTCGATGGCGACCTGCTGAAGATGCATGTCGGCCCGCGCCTCTGGGCGGTCGACCCCGAAAAGATCAGCGACAGCGATCTGGCGATTAAAGTACAGGGGGATGCGCCGGTCCGCACGCTGGACGATGAAAATTTCAGCATCCCGCATGGTCAAGGTGCCTGGATCGAGATTGGCGGCGCCGCCGTTCGGCTCTATGAACAGGATTGGGGCGTTCAGATCACCAGCTTTGTCGCCGGCTATGAGATGGATGAGCCTCTGGGTTCGATCGAGCTCTCGGTGGAGGAGATCAACGAAGCACGTGAGGCATGTGAACGCGCCCGCGATGAACCGGAGCCCTGATATGGCACGCTTTTTGGTATGGACGGACCTGCACGACGAGTTCTGGAACAAGATTCCCGAGATCCCCGACGAGGCGCTGGGCGTTGACGCACTTTTGCTCGCTGGGGACATCTCGACCCACGGCCGCCACGTCGATGCGGCTCTGCTCCTCTGGGACCAGCTGCGTAAGCCGGTGATCATGGTCCGCGGGAACCACGAGTTCTATGGTTCGGTGATCCCAGAGCTCATTGAGGAAGAGCAGGCGCGCATCGCAAAGATGAACGCGGCCGGGGCTGACATCCGACTGCTGGATGGTGATGTAACCGAGGTGGCTGGCACAAGGATCATCGGCGCGACGCTCTGGACGGACCTTGATCTCTACCCGGGCATGTCAGCGCCGGCGCGTGCTGCAGTATATCAGGCCATGAATGACTTCTCGAAAATTCGAATGACGCCGAGACGGCATCTCGAGATCGAGGATTGGCTTGAGATGCACTGGAAAGACCGCAATGCAATTATCGCACATCTCGATACGCCCTATGATGGACCGACGGTCGTGATGACCCACCATATTCCTGTCCGGGAAATGGTGCATCCGCTGCGCGAGGTCGGCGCGCCGGCGCGCTATGTCACCAATGCGGGATTTGCCTCGGACATGGCTTGGCAGCTCCGGGACAAGAGGATCGACCAGTGGATCTGCGGCCATTCGCATGACAACCGCTCAGCGGTGATCGAAGGGTACCATGGGGATATCCCCTTCGTGAGCAATGCGCGGGGCTATCCGAAAGAGGGCTGTGCCTTTGATCCGGGGCGGATCATTGAGACAACGCCGCATCCATGCCCGGACCTTGACGGGGTGCTCGAATAGCCCAAGATGTAGGTCTTATTATTCAGCTTGGAGTTCTCATATGAAATTTTGTTTTTCGCTATGCTTGGTGGGGTCAATTGGCCTTGGCGGAGCAGCCTTCGCCAACCAGGAAGGGGATCTAAGTTCATCCTCATTGATCGAGAAATGCGGCAGTTACAAAATCCTTCTGGAACCCATGGAGAAGAGCGAGGAGAGCAAAAAGCTATTCCCAAGAAACGTTGCTATCATTGCGGACAGGCTGAGCCGTCACACCGGCGGGTCTGTTGTAAATTTTACCGAGGCCCAGAAAGCAGAGGTTCGGTTCCCAAACTCCAAGCTCTGGGGCATACACACCGCCGAAACTCTCGATGTCGTGATTACATCTAAAGGTGAGTTCGGGATTTATGAAGTTGTGGGGCGAGGGGAAGCGGGGAAGTACGATGGGAGCGATACGGTCCAGTCATTCCCGGATTTCGTCAAATGGGATGTCCACTGGTATGCTAGTAAAGACCCCCTGATCCAGAATTCAGATATTCGTGATGCGACTGTGAAGGTAAGCCAGCGAGATGATCAAAAGGACATCCACACAATAGACCTGCACTTCGGACAGTTTCAGAATAGGAGTGTCGAGGATTTCGCAGAACACGTAAAAGACACGGTTGGCGCGCCGCTGCTTGCAGCTCTGGATGGGCGCGCTTTGACATCAATTATGTTGACGGATGTCGACCCTAAAAAGCCTCTTAACTTCAATCCGGGGTTCACGCCGGCCTATGTTCAGGCATTTTCCTCTGTGATCGCACATCGCGTGCTCTCAATGGAGGTTAGATATAAACCCATATCAAGTTCCCGACCCACTGCTGGGGTAGAGGAATGCCCTGTGTCCTACTGAACACTGTCATGATTTGAATGATAACGGCGCCTGGTGGCGCCGTCACCATTTGTGCTTGCGAAATCATTTCGCTGGCGGATAGAGATGGTAGTACATGCCTGCGGTCAGCGGGTTGCGGGGGTCGTTCTTGAAGGACGCCCTAAACCCGCGTACTGGTTTCGCGCCTTTCGAAAGGTCCCTCAGAGTGGCACCCGACTGCCGCGTATTCACATCGCTCACGCGGGGCAGATTGGGGCAATAGACAGAGGCTTCCGATGGGAATTCACCCTGGAACCAGCCATACTCAATCGTCCATTGGTCACCATTGAGATGATACCGGCCAATCTCGCCGGTGTCAGGATTGGCGACGATCGACCAGCCCCAGCTGGGTTTCATCAAAAGGCGTTGATTTTCGCAAAGCATCATTAAGTTTCAGGTATTCTTCCTCATAAGTTGAGATATTCATTTTAAAAATTCACAGAAATTCAGTGAACGAAAGATAACCATCCCGCGGATTTTTGCGCGTCGCTTCAACAAAAGGGGCGCCGAAGCGCCCCCATAGCATCTTGCTCATAAGCTTACTTTGGCGGGAACTGGTGGTAATACATGCCGGCCGTCAAGGGGGCGAGGGGATCACTCCGGAAGTCGACTTTAAAGCCCTTGATTGGTTTGGCAGGCGGCGCCAAGTCCTCAACCGTTGCCCCCTCCTGATCATAGTTGATCTTGGCTGCACGGGGCAGGTCGCGGCACTTCTCGGAAAAGGCTGTGGCGTACTCATCCTGAAGCCATCCCGGCTGAGCTTGCCATCCGTAAGAAACCCGACGAGGGCTTGAGACAAAGCCCGTATTCGGATCTGCGACGAAGGGATAGCCTTTTGTCTCAAGAACCGGCGGTTTATCACTGCCATTACGCTTCGGATCCCAATGCAGCATACCTGCGAGCCCAAATGGCGTGGAAGCAACATAGCGATCTGCCTGCCACTCGTTATAGGAACCATCGGGCGCGCTGGCGCAGAAATGCGTTGTACCGTTCGGCGCGAAATACATGACGCTCCAACCAGGGTTCTGGTTGTCGTAGATGAAGTAGCGACCGTTCAACAGAGAGGTCAGCTTTGCCACTGACATGTTCGAAACTGGCATCGTTGGCAGGCGGTTTTCCTGGTAGTCCCACTCCGCCTTCAGAGGATCAAACCCGAACTTGTCGAGGCCGGCCGCCAGATGCGCCTTGCGTGCTTCCTCAGCGAAGATGACATGCTGGTCCGTCATCCCGGCTGGGCGTGGCTCCACCCATGGCTCATTCTGCGCCACGGCAGAGCCGGAAATCGCAGATAGGGCGATCGCGCCGATGATCGCGGTAAGCTTTTTGGTCATTTGTGGTCCTTTGTCTTTGTCCTGATTTCCTGCATTTTCGCACAAGCATAACCTTAAGGCTACATCCATTATTCGCATCTCCACATGTTGAAAGCGTCCAATAAATATAACAGGGGCTCGGGCGTAGATCGGCTTCTTGGGAGCGGACCCCCCTTCTGACCCGGGATTTCCACAGGAATTCCTGCAATCTGCGGACAAGGGAGTGGTAATTCAAACTACTGCGATTACAATTTTCGCAACACTGCAAGGAGATGCAATATGGACTTCCTCGATCTTCTCGAAGCCGTTGTGCGCGAGACAAAACCGGACTTTTCCAAGTTCAAGAAACCCAAGTCGCTGTCCGCTGACCTTTCGGAAGAAAGGACAGGTCTCGACAGCCTTGATATGGCACTCGTCATCACCGTGATGGGGGAAGTCTATCAGGTACCGATGAACGTCCTCGATAAGGCGAGCGACATGCGGACTGTGCGCGATATGAAGGAGTTCATGGAAAAGCACGGTGAGCGCATTCCCAAAACTCTTGAGGAAGCCGAAGGGTATATCGAATGATCTACCTCACCCACGCGCGCACTATCTCCGGGGGGGATCTGCATGAATTTCATGACATCAATGTCCCCCAGCGTGCGCATTTCTTCCCTGACACCTACAAACGGGCCAGGCTCGGCATCTCCTATCCGCCGCATAACCTGATGGAAAAATGCCTCGATGAGCCGTTCTGCGAGATGATCGCTGAAAGCAACCGCGGCAAGACTGCGCTGATCTTGTCGACCGGCAGCCAGATCTGGATCCACGATTCAGGTCGCTTCCCCCAAAAGGATCCGAAACTCGAGTACAAGCTTAAGCTGCCCTATATCTCGATGACCCAGATCTACGCGGGGCGCATGGCGTCGCGTTTCGGGGCCAGGGGGCATGTCTCCACAGATGGCTCGGCCTGTGCATCCTCTCTGAAAGTGATGATGGATGTCGCCAATCTGATCGAGAACTATGGTTTCGACCGCGTGGTCGTGGTGGCTGTGGATGATGTGGTTTGCAACACGCAGCTGAATATCTTCGGCGAAGCCGGCGCAAGCGTGACGATCGAGGATGAGGCAAAAGGCCTGCTTCCTTCCGCTTTCGATGGGGTGAATGGCGGCTTTCGCCTGGGGCAGGGGGCGGCTCTTGCCGTCTTCGACCGCGGTCACGATGCTATGGCAGACCCCATGGCGCAGATGCTGGGCCAGTTTACGGCCTCCGAGATGCTGGACAATTCGATCGGCCAGCGGCTCGACGGCCAAGGTTTTACCGATGCCATAGAGGGGGCGCTGAATAAGGCGCAGATCTCCAAAAGCGAGATCTCAGTGATTAAGACCCATGGCACCGGGACCGATCTGAACAACCAGTCCGAGAAGGCAGGCATTGAAGCTGCAGGCCTCACGGATTTTGTGGCGACGTCTTACAAGCCCGAGATCGGACATACGATGGGTCCCAGCGGTCTTCTTGAAACGATCTTGCTGCTCGAGGATATGAAGCGCGGGACTGTGCCGGCGATTGCCAACCGGACCAGTGAAGATGCGGTCTATCTCTCCAAAGCAGTAGATGCCCCGAAGGGCAATATCCTGTCGCTTGCCGCGGGTATGGGCAATATCTACTCGGCCGCCATCTTCAAGCCGCTCTAGGCTTGAAGGGGTGGGTTGGTAAATCCCAGCCGCCGGATCTTCTGCTCGCCGACTTGCAAATCCGCCGCACCCAGGTGTTGGCGGATTTCATCGTAGGGGGTGTGGAGCATAATGGCCCGAAGGTCGTGACGCTCTTTAAGCGCACGCATCCCATCAATCAGGCAACCGAGGATCGCGACGATATCGGTCTCGCTGCGCCCCTCTTCGATCGCGCACCAATCCACGGCGCCGATGACCACATCATCGAGACGGTAAAGTGCTGCGAAGCCGACGATCCTTCCATCTTCCTCGACCACCAGACGGTCGTCGGGAAAGATCTTGTCGCCGGGACGTTTATCATAGACCGCCTCAATCAAGTCGAGGACCTCGGAGCGATCCTGAGGGGTGTCTTCGCGGCAGATCAAGGCTCCAGCCATGGGATGATGTCCTCGCTAAGATAGATGTTGTTGTATTGCTTATCGTCATGACGATATCCGGCCAGCTCGAATGATTTCACCACGGCCGGCGTATGGACGTAGCTGACGATCTCTTCGACACCCACCTCACGGCAGTGCTCGATCGATGCCTTGGCTGCCAGGGCGATCCCTCGGAAGCAGGCATGATATGACGTCGTGACATCACAGATCGCGGAATAGATTGCCGCATAGCGTGCCGAGGGCGGGAAGTAGAGGAAGACACAGGCCACCGGGCGGCCCTCGAGCTCGGCGAGAAAGCCAATCCGGCCGATCTCGTCGATCGCAGGACCGTCACCCCAATCGCCATATCCAGCCTCTTTCATCTTCCCCCACCAGGGCCGGACGATGTCGAGCTCTTCACGGCGCCACATCCGCGTGGTCCAGCCCGCTTTGTCGTCATCCTCCTGCATCGCATTCATGATGGAGACAGCCTGGTCGGAGAAGTCCGAAAGCTCCTTGTATCGCGTGATGGTCTCATAGAAATCAGAGAACATCTCACCATTGACCATCAGGCGGTGATTGACCGTGCCGATCGTGTAGCCTTCCATACCGTCGCGAAACCAGACTGGCACCGCATCAGGATGATCCCGTGCGCGGACCCAACGGCCGTCGTGGAAGATACCGGAACCTGATCCACAGCGAATGCTGCCGATATCGGTAATGCTGCGCTGACGTCCCCTGAGGATCGTGGTGACGATGCCGCCTGCGGCAACTTCATTGCCAACTTCGAGTTCGGAAACAGGAATTTCTCTGCCATCGGCCATTTTGATCTTCGCATCAGCGGCAAAGGCGCTTCCCGACATGCTGTCGAATGTCGCCGCGGCAAGATTGGCTTTTTTGGTCAAAGCAGCGTCACCGATGCGCTTGATCATCACCCCATCAACAAGGGCGTAGCCAAAGCGGGCGAGAAGCATGCGGTATCCGCTGCGCGTTACGTCAAAGCGAATTTCCTTAGCGTCATTGCTTTCAACATATACAAGGAACTCCTTGAAGGCAGGGAGGTAGTGCTCCTCCCCAAAGGCCATGAGCAGCCCCTCCTCGATCTCAAAGTCCTTGACGGTTACACCCGTGTCAGACCGCTCAATAGAGGCAAAGATGCCTTCTTTTTCGTGTTCCATCTGAGTCGACCCCTGTTGAAATTAGAAAGGCGCCCGGGGGCGCCTTTCTCTCATCTATGCGCTGGTGCGAATTATGCCACCTGACGCTGATCACTTTCTGCATTCATCTCATTGAGACGCTTGTCCTCGTCCATCGACATCATGTCTTCAAGGAAGACACCGCCGAACTCGGTCTGATCGGCAAAGAGGATCCCACCGCAGATCATGCGGTTGTTGGAGGTGATCAAGTTGCAGGTCTTCTGCCAACGCGGCAGCTCAGCAACCGCCCGTGGATCTTCAGAGACACGCATCCAGCCATCGTCGTTTTTAACGACGTGCGAGGCGGTCACACGGACACCTTCGAGGTGGTAGACGTCGTTGACGTAGAACTCACCAAGCACCAGAACGATGCCGCCTTCGGCGATCTCGTCGCCTATCTCGATCTCACAGATCGGCTTTGTGGTTCCGTCAGCCATGGTCACAGGCGTGTCAGGGGCGAAGCACCCGCCACCTCCTCCTCCGCCGCCGCCGCCACCATAACCGGGCGTGCCGGGTCCATCATTGGCGTCCGAACAGCCACAGGAGGCATCGGAACTCTGACCGCCGCCACCCCATTCATCATTCCCACCACCAGTCGATGGCGGGGGTGGTGGCGGAGGAGGAGGTGGCGGTGCGATGCAATTGGTCGGCCCGCCATTGTTTGTCCAGTTCGGATCGTAGCGCGACGAGCTGTTGCTGCCTCCCGAATGGAAATAATCCGTGGTCACAACCAATGTCCGCGTTTGAGGCTGATCACAATCCTGACCGCCAGATGTGGTTGGCACGTTGCGGGTCTCGGTCGTGCGGGTCACATTGGTATAGTAACAGCTGTTGCCAGTCTCATACCACGGGTTCCAGGCGATCGTGTTCTGGGAAGGCGACCGGCCAGGACGCTGCGTGTAAAAGCCTTCACCATCGCGGCGCTCACTGTAGGAGCCATTGGGGTGGCTTGGGTAGCCGCTTGCGCAACTTACCGTGCGGTCCTGACGCTCATCGCGTGTCAGCTGGCGCTGACAGTTCTCAGATCCCTTGTACCAGCCATCTCCAGAAGGCGCACTGCCATAGGCTGTGTTGATCGTACCGCGGCCCTTCGAGGGGTGCCCGTAAGGGTTTGGATCCCGAACCAGATCGTAGTTCAGAATGTACTCGGTCGGATCGTCGGAGAAATAGGTCTCCCGACGGTTATAGTCGCGGAAATAACGGGACTGACCACTGAAACTGTTTGGTCCGCGGAAGCCGCCGCCCGGAATGCCAACGGAGCCATATTCGGCCGCACAGCTGCGCGTGAACTGAAAGTCCGATGTGGCGTTCGGCAGAAACGGGATCGTGTAATCACCCGTGCCATGAAGGTCTGATGGCACCCTATTGGCACCGGTGCCGACATCTGCCGCAGTGGCATTTGTCTTCAACTGCAATTCGCGAGGCGCTGTACCGTTCCCGGTGATCAGAATGTCCTGGGCGTCGGAGATCCGATCGCCAGCCAAACATTCGGCATCATTGATGCGGACACCATTGGCCTTATCGATCCAGACTTCAGTCTCGAAAGGGTTCGAAGCGCTCTGACGGACATATTGGTCTGCTTCATAGAGTGCCTGCCCGGTGGTGCCATCGGGTGCAGTACATACATCGAAATACCGGACCAGCTCCACAGACTCAGGTGAGCAGTTCTCGGAGATTAACCTCCGGTCTGCATCGGATTCAGTAATGTCGGTCGTATTGCCGCCGAGGTCTGTCGTCCGGGAAATCTCATACTCATAGACACGCCCCGTGCCATAGTAACCCGCTTCACAGGCCAAGGTACGTACTTCGACAGAACCACTGCCGCCAGAGGTGACCTTGTCGTTGCCGCTGATCCCCATATAGGCGCCGATAGCCGCCGTCGGCACGCCGCCAGGCATGTCGGAAGGCAGATCGAACTGCCCTTCGGGGCCGATCACCACACCGTTCTGGATGCGCATGATGCCATTATAGTCGTTGCGCTTCGCCTCAGCTTCCACATCCGCGCGCGAGATGTTCTGACGCATATTTTCGTCAGTCACATAGACCACGATGCGCTCGTCCTCGACATCCGGGGCGGGGTCGGCGTCAACAACGACGGCACGAATGCCCAGAGCGTCGATGAGGCTCAAGGTGTTGCTGTCCATCGAGGACAGCTGGTTGAGCTGGCCGCTGCGCATCGCATTGATGACAGCAACACCCGCATCATTGCGGATGTCCTTTTCGATGGTTTCCATCAAATAGGCGATGGTGCTCGTGTAGAGCTCCGCAGTTTCCGATGCAGTGCGTGCTTTGCCGTCACTGGTGAAGGCATCGGTTTTCATCGCCTCGGTCTGCGCGCTTGCCGTGAAAGCACCAGTCACAGCAATGGCACCTACCGAAGCAGTCAAGAGCAGGTTTTTCCTGATCATAGTGTTCAGCCTTTCATATATTTGCTCAGATAATCTTAATCGGATTCAAGCTTAACACTCAGCGAAAAGTGTAACTTGATCTCTTATTGGTGGGTATTGAGGCAGACCGAGCGGGGGTGGGGCTGGAGGATACGCAGCTTGTTACGATTGTTTTACGCGTAATTCTGGCGCCATAGGCTCCCTCGAGCACCACGCAACATGTCTGCGGGGACGCTGTTTTATGTGGATTACTCAAATTCGCATAGAGAAAAGCGGATCGAGATCATCTAGTGTTTGCTGTGAAAACTCGCGGATTAAGGTCTTACACATGAAAATGAAAACATACACGCTGGCGGCAATCGCAGCTTTTCTGCCTGTACTGGCTGCCGCGCAGGATGCGCCTGACAGTGAAGCTGCAGCCGCCGAAACCCTTGCAGAGCCGGTTGTCATCTCGACGATCGCCACCTCACAGCTGGAGCAGGAGGAGGGCTTTGTTCCTTTCAAGTGCCCCATTGAGAAAATCCGGAATGCTTATTCCAATCTGGTGAACCCTGAAGATACGCTTGTCGCCCTCGCGATTGAGAAGCAAACCCTGGCAATCTGCCGGCAGAGCCAACGCGCCTTGATCACCATTGCCGAGAACGAGATGCGGTTGAAGGAACTGTTTCAACCAATCATCGCACCGATGGCGCCCCCGGCACCTGAAACTGCCCAGGATGCCATTGATCAGATCGCCGCATTGCCTGGCCCGGATACAGCGCCACGCACTCTGCCGGCTTCGGATCCGATCACAATGCCTGAGCCCATCGAAGACCTTGAACTGGAAGATATCGACATCGAGATCGTTGAAGATGTTGAGCCCGAGCCTGTCATCGTGCCTCCGCCCTATAATTTGGCCGCTGTCATGAAAGACCCGATGGGCTGGAAAGCCATGCTGGTCGACGGTAACGCCATCTTCACCGTGCGCCCTGGCGACAAGATGGATGATGGCAGCCGCGTTGTCAGCATTGAGCGGGGCGTCGTTGAGCTCTTGAAGGCCGGCAACACACACTTCTTGGAGTAATCACATGTCGATTTTTGGACCCTCCAAGAAAATCTATAAGAACGGCCTGATCGATGCGCCTGAAGAGCGGCGCGAAATCGTGGCGGTTTATGAGAATGGTGACATCTTCTTTGCCACCGGCAAGAAGTTCCACGCCTTTGTCCGCGATGCGCAGACCTATGTGCGCAAAGAGCTGAACCTCGATCCGAAACTGGAAGAAGTTTCCGGGTCTGACGTTATGGCGCATTACCACGCCGTGGTCTCGCATGGCGCCGGTGATAAGCTGGAAAGCCATGAACGCATCGCCGATCGCATCCTGCGCGACGCTGCCAACTCGAAGGCCGCGGACATCAAGATCATCCGGACACCTGAACGGACTGTCGTGCGCTTCATCATTGCAGGTCAGGAGATCGACTACGGTGCTTCCGTTACGTCCTTGGAAGGTAACGCCCTGATCTCCTACATCTTTGATGCGCGCGATGAGGGTGCGGGGCACTCGACAAAAACCATGGGTGAGTTCCAGGGCTTCTCGGTCTCGACCTCCAAAAACAAATCTCAGGGCCTCATGTTGCCGGAGAACGTTCTGAAACTGCGTTGTCAGAAGGGTTTCCACGAAACCAGCTCAGATATCATGGACCACCTGGCCATTCGTGTTTTCTACCGCGAAAGCGAGGAAATGGCGTCTTTGGAATCTCTCGGCCTTGATCCTGAAGCTCTCGATGCACTGCAGCGCGCACGCGATGGGATGAAGGGCGCCGTGATGATTGGCGGTGAAACAGGTGACGGTAAATCGACGACGATTATTTCGGCAATCAAACGCCAATATAAGGAACATGACGGTCAGATTTCCATCGTGACCGTTGAAGACCCGGTGGAATACAAGCTCGATGAGGCCGGTATCATCCAGATCCCAATTCAATCATCTGGTGATGCTGCTCAGCGGACGAAGAACTACCGTTCAGCGCTTATGCACTTTGTGCGGATCAACCCGCACGTCGGTGTGGTCTCCGAGGTTCGCGACGCTGAAGCCGCGCGCCAGGTGCTTCAGTTCATTGAAACCGGTCACCAGGTTTGGACCACGATCCACATTAACTCGGTAAACTCCATTCCTTTCCGTCTGATCGATATGGGGATTGAACCAACCGAGCTGTCCAAGCCGGATTCATTGAAGCTGATGATGAAGCAAACGCTTGTGCCGCTGCTTTGCGTCTGTGCCACCAAGGGCGACGATGGGTTTATGCATCGTAACCTGGATGGCTGCCCGATCTGCCGCTCCAAGGTAAAAGGGTCCGAGGCCGAGAAGGCCTGGTCCGGCTTCCAGCGTCTTGTCGCATTGGCGGAATTCATTGAGCCCGATGACAATTACTTGGAGAAGATCCGTGCCAATGACGCGATCGGCGCCAAGAATTATTGGGAAAAACCACTCAATGAGGGCGGCATGGGTGGCGTCACTTTGAAGCAGAAGCTCTCCTACATGGTACACATGGGGGCAGTTGATCCCAAAAGCGCCATTAAGAAGGGCGCTCCAATCGCCAAGACAATCCAAAATGATCTTCACATCGACCCGGTCTATGTTGGTTGGATCCAGAACCTCTTGGATAAAAGGAAGTCCTCATGAACCTCAAAGGTCTCTTCTTCAACCGGCGCATGCGGGCTGAAGTCTGGTTGATGCTTGCCGACCTTACCGGCACCGGCATGGAACTCGGCCGCGCACTCGATCTCGTCGGCAAGACGTTCGAAAAACGCGGGCCGGGGATTAAGTCGATCCTGGAAGAGTTGCGAAAAAGTTTAGCATCTGACCGCTTTAAAGAGGTGGTTCGCAAATATACGCCGGAATCCGAGTCGCTTATTTTCGCGAAGTTTGGTCATGGCTCTGATGCAGATCTTTTCCGGGCTGCTGGCCGTATTGCTGAGGTGGAAGCCGAGATCCATTCCGCGATCATGTCGGCGATCTTCCGACCGGTCTTCATTTTGATCATGATGACGGTCCTGCTCTTCTTCCTCGGGAAAGACTTCTACCCCACCTTGATGCTGGTTTCTCCTATGGAGGAGTGGCCCGGGACATGGCAAACTGTTGCTTCTGCGGCGCTTTATGTGGCCGACAACCCCTTCATGATCTTCATCTACCTGGGGATTGCCTACGGCGTCTATAAGGTGGTTCAGCTGAACTACGTTGGTCCGTTTCGGACGCGGTTGGACCGCATTCCGCCATTCTCGCTGTATCGCCTCAAAGTCGGCGCGACATTCACCTTTGTGGTGCTCGAAAACGCCGCTGTCGGCAACTCTATCAACAGTAATTTGATGCGGACGCTGTCAAAAGACTCCTCTCGATATGCGAAAAGCCGTATTATGGCAATTGAGAAAAACATCAGCTCCATGAACATCGGGGCTGCTGCAATCGAAGCCGGAATGGATTTTCCGGACCCTGAACTTAATGCGGTGCTGGAGGCATATGCTGAACAAAAGAACTGGGTATCAAGTTTCCGTGCATACGCGGAATCCTGGCTGCGTCGTCTGGAAGCAAAGGTAAAAACCGCTGTTTCCGCGCTGAACATCGTCCTGATGATGATCACAGCCGCTTTCATCGCCGTGGTGGGTCAAACCATCTTCGGTATCGTCAACGTCATCAACTAACCAACTGCACTACGCAAAACATAAGGAAATGCGAAAAATGAAGTCACTTGAGAAAACACAGGCAAAGCTGAACGCGCGTCTGGATGCCCCCCGCCGCAAGCGCCGCGGGCTTGGTATCGTTGAACTGGGTCTGTACCTGATCATCGTTGCCCTGCTGATTGCCGCCGTCATTGTGGCTTTCTACCAGCTGCAGACAAATTCGCAGCAGACTCAGACCACCAACCTGGTGAACGAGACCTATTCGGGTATCCAGGATCTTCACCGCTCGGCAACCTCCTACGGTGCTGACGGCACGGACCTTCTGCCGATCCTCGAAGGCGCTGAGATGATCCCGCCGATCGGTCGTCGTGACCCCGATGGTGTTCCGGACACAGGTGATGAGCAGCTGTTCACGCCTTTCGGTGAAGAAGTCACCGTTGAGGCCGGCGGCGCAACCGGTGTTGCTGGCCAGTCGTTCACGATCGCTCTGACCAACTACACCCGCGCCAACTGCATCGACTTCATGTCGAGCTATGTTGACCGTACGCTGGAGCAGTCCGGTCTGCTGGGCGCCCGTTCGAACGGCACCCCCTTCGCGATCCCGGCCACTGTCGCTTCGATCAACGGCACCTGTGCCGCGGGCGACCTCGAGCTCGAGTTCCGCTAATGTGGACGCGGGTCACTGAAGCGATCCGCAACAACAAAGGTCGTAACCCTCGTGGTTACGGCCTGCCCTCACTTGTTGTTATCCTGTTCTTCGTTTCCATCCTGATCCAGGCTGTGATCGGTGAGATGGTGCGACAGACGACCGAAGCGAAGGCCGAAGCCGCTTTCAGCATCGCCAAGGAAAACCTCGACACATTCAAGATTACCAGCGATCTGCCGAACGCTGCGGATATGCCGCATCTGTCTGCGGGTAGCCGATATGTTTCCATCTCCCGGACCGGTGGTCTGGTCAATGTTCAGTTCGACGACGCTGATGAACGGGCCTCGCGCCTCTTCGATCAGAAGCTTCGAGGCTATGTGAACATCGAGAACTCTCAGAACATCGGCACGCTTTCACCTTCCGAAATTCGCCGTGAATATCCCGAGCGCACGCTGCGCTCCGGCGACCGGATGGCCACGAACCTCACCAGCGACACGATCAATAACACCAACACGCTGCGCACCGGTACGGGCGACGCGCAATATGGTGACACCAACCGGTTTACCGGCATCGACAGCACCCTGATTGAGACCAATACATTCCAGGTCGCACGCCTACGCACAGATAAGACTGTGGTCGGCAATGGCACCCGAGCGAACAATGTATCTGCCAATGAATCGGTCGTCTCCGATGTCGTGGTCGTCTCCGGTGTCTCCGGGCACGGAACCTACGGCAATGGCGAACTGCTGGTAAACCACATCCCTTACAACGCCATGCTGCTGCCCTCCGAGCGCACCTCGCAGATCAATACCATCACGCTGTCGGGTCAGTTGGCTGCCGGTAATGGTCTTGACGGGTTCGATGGCGCCGGATCTAGCATCACGTTTGAAAACCTGATCGCCAGCGGTATTCGTGTGGCTGATCTTCACAGCAATACGTCCATCAACGGCGTGCCTGATGAGCCTGAAAACCCGACCAATCCCGGGCCCGGTGACACAGGCGGAACCGGCGGCACAGGCGGAACTGGCGACGGTGGTACTGGTGGAACCGGTGGAGGAACAGGCGGTACTGGTGAGACGGGCGGTGGTACCGATGATCCCTTTGTACCTGAGTTCCTGACACCTGGTGAAACATATGAGCTCTGCAGGGAATATGACGGATCGGAGTTCGAATGTGGCGTTATTGCCTATGGCTTTGATCCCGATCTGCAGTCTGGCACCCCACCTTACTTCCAATGTGTCGATCAGGGGGGCTCTCCGCTTTTCTGTGAATACGTGACCTCAGGCACGCCCAATGATGATATCTACGAAGAATGCGTATTCGATGGCAACGATCCGGTGTATTGCACGCTTCTGGAGCGTCACGAACCTGAGGTTTATACGCCTTCGAAGCCTACCCAGCCTGGGAACAATACAGCGCTCGAGCTTTGCACACGTAACGGCAGTTCAGATTTCAACTGCGGTCTATTGAGCCGTGGATATGACGGCCAGGACTGCCCAGCGGACGCTTTCGCGGATGGATTTGAAGACAATACTTGGTACTTCAAGTTGCAAGCCTGTCAGTTCGTTGAGCAAGGCGGCGGTGCTTATGATGCAAAGGACCTAGATGTAAGTCCTTATGATGCGTGCATTGCAGAAGGAGGTAGTGCCTTTATCTGCGCGCCACTGGTCGAGCATAGGGTTGAGCTGACCGATTGGAACACGCCAGCCTCTGCCTATGAGACCTGCATGGAATTCGGCAGCGATGACCGCCTTTGTGCCATCTTGTCGCGCGGCTTTGCATCCTCACGTGGTGATGCTCAAGACATTCAAGACTGCACCAGTCAACTCGCCGGTGTCCCGGGAGCAGGCGACTATTGCCGCTTTATCGTTGAGGAGAATATCCCCGGTTACGATCCCGGAACAGTCGGTTCGGCCTATGAGCAATGCCGCGAAGACGGCGGTGGCCACCTCTGCGCACCGCTGCTGCCACGGATTTACTATGACGATCTGCAATCTTGCCAGGCGGATGGCTACAGCCAAGAGGCATGCATCTACGGCGGCATGGTCAAACAACAATGATGGGGAATACTAGAATGAAACAGCTGGTCCAAAAACTGGAAAAGCTTTTCGGTAAGAACGAACTGCAAGATCTCCCGCGCCGCGCGCGCCGGGGCTTCTCTCTGGCTGAGATGACGCTCGTTCTCATCGTGTCGGCCTTCATCTTGCAGACCGGGATCGAAGTTGCCACCTCACATACCAAGCGCCAGATCACCCAGCGTACGGCCGCAAATATGAGCCGGATGGCAGATGATGTTCAAACCTATATGGACCGCAACTACTTCACCATTCTGGCGGACCTGAATGCGGCGCCGAACAATGTGATCGAGCGGGATTGGAGTGATCTGATCTCGGCGAACTTGATCTCGATGAACGACATTCCGGTTTCGCCAGATGGTGGTGACCTGAGGCTGTTCTTCACGCTGCGTGGGGACACTGTCTATTCTGTCATCATGTCTTTTGATGGGGCGGCATCGACATACTCTCCAAAACCAGATCCAAACACCAAGTTTGCGGGCCGCATTCAGCGCAACGCGCCAAACAGCCTGAATGGTTGGGACTTCACCTTGGATGTGCCGGAGATTGCGACACTGACTGGGGAGAACCTCAACGGCAACATCGGCGTCATGCGCTATATCTCGATGGATGCCAATGTGGACCCCTATCTGCACCGCATCGCCATCCCAGGCCGGCCTGACCTGAACCAGATGGAAGCCAATCTCGATATGGGCGGCTTCGATATCAATAATGCGCGCTACATCGACACACAGAACTTCAATGTGGCTGACGAGCTTGCGGTCAACGGTCGTCTCTCGGCCAATGGCATCGAGTCCACAGGGTCGGCAGTTGTCTCAGAAGTCGACACAGATGAGCTGGACAGCGATGAAATCGCCACCCGCAACCTGACTGCCAGCGGAACCGTCCAATCGGTGAATGCGGTGTCTCGAACATTTGCGACCGGCAGCTTCACGGGCCAGGACGCATCTTTTAACCAGCTTTCCACAGATGTTCTCACGGGTGGATCTATCTTTCTCACCACAGGCAATTATGTTGAGATCAACGCCGTACGGATCAATGCAGAACAGATCATCGCGGACAGAGTTTTTGTCGGAGACAACTAATGAAAAATCTAATTACATCTATTTTCGCACTCACCTTGAGCGCCGGTTTCGCCCTCGCTCAGGATGACATTTCGCGTCAGCTTCCTGAAGGTGCCATGAAACCCACTAACCTCAATGCGTTGGGCTCTCAGATGAAGAACCGCGTGTCAGACATCGTTCTGGGCGAAGAGGTGGAGAAAACGGAAAGCGGCGCATCGAATGATGGTCTGAGCCTCTTTGCAGGCGATGAAGGGGAGTCGGTTCATATCCTTGAGATCAAAAGGATTGCAAAGGAGCTGGATACCCAGCGCGCCCTGATGTTGCAGATTGCCAACCTTCAGAAGGATCTCATCAGCTTCGCGCAGGATGATCCGACCGCAGCTTATAAGTCTCGCCTGCCGACGTCAGTTTGCGAATATGCAATCGAGAGCCGTTTCTGCGACTCGATGACGAACTCATTCCAGCCGCGCACGATCGTCCTGCAGGAAAACTGATCCACCATGTCGATCACCACAGGCCTGGGCCTCCACGATGTCCTTACGCTGGGCATCGTGCTGGCAGCCCTTCGTCTTATATGGGTTGATTACAGGCGCCTTGAGATCGAACTTGAGACCCTGGCCGCGATGGCCGGTCTTGCCTTACTTCAATCTGTGCTCTTTGTCGATCTCTTCGAAACCGGGATACGCCTTTTTGCGGGCGTGGCATTCTGGGGCATTTTGGTCTTCTCCAGCATGCGTGTTGCAGGTCTCGCGCGTTTCGGCGCGGGTGATCCTCCCCTGATCGGTGTGATTTCCTTTCTGATCGCGCCCTATGTGCTGCACTGGGCAATCCTGGCGGCCGTGATGATGCTCATGACCTGTGCATGGTACTCCATGCGCCGCGGCAAACGGCTCTTCAAATCCATGTACCCCGCAGCACCGCCTCTTCTGGTCTCTGGGATGCTTGTCTACCTCACAGCTTGGGCCTGACAGGGCAGTAACCCCAAGGGGTCTTAAAGGGGCGCTGTGAGCCTCCAGGGGCTGCCTCCACCCAGGACCATGTGACCCCGCACCGTGACTGGCTCCAAATGCCCGCACCGTCTTGACCATGCCATATTTTCATTTGCAGGATGCACCATGGGTTTCGCACGTCGCGGCCCGCCGACGTTGTGCATTTGAAACGGATGATTGATGTCTTTATTTCGAGCCGGTCTTCTGGCCGCGTCCTTTACGGTCGTAGCGTTTCGCGCGATCGCGGGCTTTGGTGACCCCATGACATTCTTCTATGCCGTTAATGGGGGGAACTGCGCGAACTGCAGCTGGATCGTGGGGGAAGGCACCATAGGCCCAGACACCCATGAGGATTTCATGGCATTTTTAATGCGCGAAGAGCTTCAGGACGCGCGCGGCCTTCGGGTCCACTTGAACTCTCCTGGCGGGGATCTCATCGGAGGATTGAAGTTGGGCCTCGCGTTCCGCCGACAGGGGATCAACACGGCGGTTTCTGCCGCCCAGATCACTGACATCTATGACAGTGGCATACACCTCCTCGGGTCATCAACCAAAGCGGAGTGCAGCTCGGCATGCGTCTTTGCCTTTGCTGGTGGCGTCAATCGATATGCCTCTCAAGATACCCCTGGCGCGGATGTGGGTTTTCAATCTTTGGGTCAGCTGGGTGTCCATCAGTTCTATGACCCCAGCACTCTTTTGGACCCCTCCGCGGCGACACTGAACGCAGAGGATAGGATCGCGGATCAAAGGATCGTTGCGATATTGCTCGGGTACCTCTCCGAGATGGGCGTCTCGGCAGAACTTCTTCAGATGGCCGCGGCAACAGATCCGCGAAACATGCATTACCTGACGGAGGCAGAGCTGCGCCGTGTTGCCATCGACACCGGGTCCAAGCAGGAAGTGGTCTTGACCGGGTATAAGAATGGTGTGGCTGTCACAGAGATCATCTTCACCCGCGGGGAGGGTGACTACAGGCTGGAGCTCTTTTGCAGTGAGGCCTCATTGCATATGATCGCATCCCTTGAATGGCCCGGTCGGTATGATGTTGATGCACATCAGCGGTGGCACCTGTTGGAGGATGTCTCTCTGAAAGACGGTGCGGCCGTTAAGCTCATCTCCGAAAGCTTCGAGCAACGAAGCGATGGTGGCACGACCGGGCGCTTTCGGTTCCGCTTTACGGGCCATATCGAGGACCTCGTGCATCGCGACAAGTTCTTCTTTGAAGACTGGTCGAGCCGTCATGCCAACGATATCGCGTCTTCTCTCAGCTTTATCCTGCCGGAAGACTTTGATGGAATCCATGTCTTGCCCAGAACCTGTATGTGAAGGACAGAAAAAAGGCCCCGAGAAACTCGGAGCCTTAGCCGTATCAAAGAGATCGAAGCCTTACTCGACGCGCACTTGACGTGTCTCAAGGCGTTCCGGGCCAATCTCCATGCCGGTCTGCTGATTGTCGAGAACACGGAAGACATGGTTCGGGGTTACCCGTGTTTCCGACAGGCGGCCAAGCACCCGTGACAGCTCGAGATCGGTAAAGGCTGAAGTCCCGCCCACACCAGCATTGCCACTGAGTTTGACAGCACCCACGAAGTTGCTGCGGACGATCGCGATCGGATCTGTGTCCGGCAGATAGGCGTCATCCACGACGTCGCGCTCAATGTCATAGGGCATGTAGAGCACAAACTGGTTGGTCCCTTCGAGAAGCTGACCTGGGAACCGTTCAGCCATTTTCAAGAAGGAGGCGCGGGACAGGTAATCGTCCCATTCCGCGGTATTCAGATCATAGAAGCGATAGGCGTAGGGACGTTGGTCCGTGGGTTTAGGGAAGGCAATTTTGGCAAGCTCGGGTGCGCCGACGCAGCCTTCCTGACGCAGGGTCCATTCGGGTGGTGCCGGCCAAGGCTCATTGAGATCCTCTTTGCACTGCTCAAGAACCTTGGTGTAGTTCGGCTTGATCTTCTCAACGACAAACTGGACCTCGGTCGTGGCTTTCTCAAAGGGCTTGGCGATAAAAATCCAGGCGCCGATCGGGATCGCTGCCAGCACGAGGACCATCAGAAGAACGATGATGATCGTGCCGATGCTGGAGCTGCTGGTGAGCTGGGGCAGGAACTTCTTGTCCACCTTCGTGGCGATCTCATAGGTGCTGTGCTTGTCACTGCTGATCTCGACAGTGCCGAGGGGGAAGTAGACCTTGTCGATATTGGAATCCGCCGTAGCGCGACCGATTGCCACGATCCAATCGTCGGAAGATTCATAGACCGTCTCGGAGAGCGGTGCGATCTGCCCAGCCGAGTAGATGATCGAGCCAAAAATCTCCCCTTCATCGTCATGATAAAAGACCGTATAGGCCGCCATCTTATCCTCTGTGTCGATCATCGCATCAACAACAGCCGGGGCCGGCACGTGCTTCTTAGTCACCGTCTTGCTGTCGTAATAACCAACCGTGTCGCTGAACTTTGTCTTCAGGCGCGCAGAGTCTTTCGCGTCATCCCAACGCGCGCCAAACGCGCATTCGATGCCGGCAATGGTCCCGGTATAATTCATGTATCCCTCCAGGAATGTAAATGGCTCCCGAGATCGGGAATTCCTGCCAAAACTATCACTGAGCGTATTTGCGAATAAACAGGCAATGATCCGTGTTCGAACGAAACATGTGGAAAATAGCGCGTCCTGAGTGCAGCTCGCAAAACGCGGGGCGCAGCGATCTATGCGGTTGTCCACATAAAACACCTGAACCTTTGCATTCTGAGTAATGAAAAACGGAATGACTTGATCTAGTGTAGCTTGAGAAAAACAACGTCACACGACTTCTTGGAAGGCACGACCAACATGAAGAACAAACCCTTTTCAAAATTCGCAGCGGGCTTTCTGGCGCTTGCAGCCGGCTTGACAGGACTGAGCGCAACCTCGGCGATGGCAGGGGAGGGTGGCAACATGGGGGCCTACTCCAATGTCACTACCTGTGAAGCCTATACCGTAAAATCCGGCGATACCTTGGGCTCGATCGCAAAGCGGGCCCATGGCACCAGTGGTGCCGCCGCGGCCATTTTCGAACTGAACCGCGATGTCCTGTCCAGCCCCAACAAGATTGTCCCGGGAATGGTCATCGACCTGCCCTGCGGATTGATTACCAAAGATCTCGCTGACAAACCGGTGGCCATTGCAGGATGGAAAGCCCTCCCGGGTGAATTCCTTGTACCTGTGCTGGTGCGCTGGGGCGAAAAGGCCGGGTATGACGTGATCGTCAACCACAACTCTGACTGGCGCTTCGGTGTGGGTTATTCCCATGACGGCGCATTCCGTGGCGCGGTTGATGAGGTCATCGCGGGCTTCTCTACCGCGGCTGTCCCCCCGGTGGTCGTATTTTACACCAACAACGTTATGACAATCGGAGTCCACTGATGAAAACCTTCAAAAAGACATTGTTCCTCGGCCTGGCGTCCACGCTCGCCCTGGCCGCTTGCGCCGACAGGGAGGTTGGCTTCGAGAGCGGCACCAATGATGCGATCACAGCTCAGACCGAAGCGCTGGGCGCGAAAGGTGAAGTCATGCGCCGCGGTGGCGCCGTTGACGCGGGCCGTTCTTTCCTTGGGCGCAACTTGGATGGCACCCCCAACCAGTATGCCGAGGACCACGGTGTGCCCTTTCCGGCCGCTTTCGAGCGCCCTGATGCCCTTGAGATCGTCACACCTGAGCCTGCAAGCGTAAAGCAGATCGAGCTGCTGCTGCAGGAGTTGACCGGTTTGAACGTTGTTATTCGGACCCGCTACCAGTCTGGCGACGAACAGCTCGACATCCCGATCAACAGCAAGGTCCGCATCAATCACAAAGGTCCGCTCTCCGAGCTCGTGCGCACCATCGCCTCGCGTTATGATCTGGTTTGGTCCTTCGATGGCGAGACTATCACCTTCGACCGTATGGCGACGCGGACCTATGATCTGCCACTGCCCTCGTCCAAAGGCGCGCTGTCGACATCGCTTGGTGGTGTGAACGTCGCGGGTAACTCCGTCTCCTCCAGCAAGAGTGTGGAAATGGATCCATGGGAAGAGCTGAAAGCTGCACTGGAAGCCGTTCTGGATGACTCAGCCACAGTCACGACATCGGCTAACAGTGGTCAGGTTACCGTTTTCGCCTCGGCCTCGGGTCAGGCGGAAGCCGCAAAGGTCATCAAGGGCTTTGATGACCTCTTCTCCAAACGGATCGGTCTTGAGATTGCGACCTTCTACGTCGACACCTCCAAGAGCGCCGAACTGAATGCTGATCTTGGCGTTTCGGTTAATTCGGGTCGCCTGTCGGCGGATCTGGGCCAGAGCCTGGCATCTGCGATGCAGGGCGGTATCGGTGTGATCTCCGGCTCTGACGTGACTGCTTCGTTCAACCTGCGCAATCTCTCGGGCAACCAGGCCGTGGCAGATTACCAGATGTCGAACACCGTGGCGCAGAATGGGGTTGTTGCACCGGTCGTGCTGACCAACTCGAAAGCCTACGTCTCAAAGATCTCACTGGAATCCGAAGATTCAGCGCCCTCGATCGAAACCGACGACATCAACTCGGGTATCGCCATCTACGCGCTGCCGCGTCTGATGAAGAACGGCAAGATCCACCTGTCTGTCTGGGTCACCCAATCCGAGCTGAACTCGCTGGAAACCTTCGACACTGGGCAGGGCTTCGTGCAGCTGCCTGATGCAGATCAGCGCGCGGTCGAATATACCCTGACCATGTCGCCGGGCGAGACACTCGTCATGGGTGGTTATGAGCAGGAACGCGCCTCGTCCAGCAGCAAAAAGGGTGTCGGCATCCTGGGCTCCATGGGCGTGCGTGACAGTCGCGATGGCGATACGACCCGGACCCGCATGGTTTTGATGGTGCGTCCGTCCATCATCGGGAACTGATACCGGTAAGCCCCCCTTGCCAGTGTCAGGAGCAAAGGCGGCCCTTCCCCGGGGTCGCCTTTGTGATTTTTATCACTGCGAGAAAAGTGGCGAAACCATGGATCTTTTGTGACCTTAACCGCGAAAAACGAAACAATGCGGCATAGCTGCTTGGAAAGATGCCAAGGAGACGACAATGTTTGAAAGCAACGGACGCATTCACATCCATTTTTCAGTGCCATTTTACGCAGGGGATCAGCTGATCAGGTCTCTTCGAGAGATTGCGCCGAATTTGCGAAAAACGAATATCTCGATCCCTGATCCCAAGGTCTATCGCGAGATTTTCTCAAGGAAGGTCCGTGGCGCCGAAGGCGGGGCTTTCATGCCGCTCGAGGTCGATCGCATGTCAGAGGCTCTCGATGAGCAAGCTGAACTGCTGATCCTCTCCTTCAATGATTTCCTTGCCTCACCTTCCGATGTCTTCTCTGGCGGTGTGATCTATGGTGAAGCGCAAAGGCGTATTGCCTATCTGCGTGAGCTCTTTCCCAATCGGGAAATGTCGCTCTTCTTCAGTGCGGCAAACCCCGGTGCAGTCATGGCGGCAATGCTCAACTCAGGTGCCTTGGATGCCGCGCGCGCCGAAGAGCTTTCCAAGAGGCGTCCCCTTTGGTCTGAGCTCGTAGAGCGACTGGAGGAGCACCATCCCGACCTTCCGGTCGTCTTGTGGTCCAATGAGGACACACCCGTTACTTGGCCTGCAGTGCTGCGTGAGGTCCTGGATAAACCCGATGGCACCGCGGTTCCTGGGGGATTGCATATGGCGGGGGCAGTCCTCGATGGCCGCGCGCGCGAGGCGCTTGGGGTCAGGATCAGGAAGATCCTTCCCAGATCAGAGTACGCCATGATGTGCCTCCTGTCCGACTACCTTATCGAGAATGTCGATTATGGTAGAACGGAGTTTGAAGTGGATCATTCCGGATGGACCCAAGCGGTCATCGACGACTTCAATCTGATCTATGAGCAGGATCTGGATTCATGCCTCGATTTCGATCATGCCCATGTGATCACCCTGGAGACCATGCTGGAAGACCGTGAGGAGCAGCAGGTAGCGTAAAAGGATTGACCGGCAGTCGCCGGTCAGTTCGTATCACGCAAGCCTACTTGGACAGATCAATGACCTCATTTCCTTCTAAGGCAATCATCGTGGCCGTTACGTTGATTGACCCAGATTTGTTCGTAACCATAGGAAAAAGCTTGTCATACATCTCGCCTCCCAGGAACTGGTTGTCCTTAAAGACATAGAAGATGTTCGCAGATGATGTCTGACCAGGTTTGATCTGTTCGTCGATATCCCCCTCATGGGATGCAATCTCCTCCCCAAAGGCATTCAAAAACACGGCTTTGAACTTCAATCCTGCGATCCGCTTTTCGCCAACATTCTTGAAAACGGGCATAAAGCGCACGGACTTTTGTTTGTATTCGCTCACGTGGTGGGTAAAGAAGCTCTCTTTGAACTCCACATAAGCATCGCCCCTCGGGGCTTCAGCTTCCACAAATGCGTAGGTCCCATCTTCTTTCAGTTCTACAGATCGGCCGTCCTGAAGCTGCACGACCTCGGCCAAGGCCGGAAGCGCTAAAGCAGACAATGCGATGGCAAGGGAGTGGGTAAATTTCATAACGTCTCCGAGAAAATAACTGATCAAGATGCCATGAACTCGATATCAACCGAGGCGGGAAATCAATCATGCGAAACGAAAAAGGCCCCCGAAGGGGCCTTCATGTCACACGCGGGTAGCTGAGATCTTAACATCTTCCACCCACTGAAGAGAGGTGGATTTCCGACGCATGCAATGGGACATTGAGCCCCTTGCCTGCGCAGGGAGTTGACGCTTCTACGGGCGCTATTGCGATCCCCTCCACGTCCAGCAACGGTGTGTTCCACCGCCGTTTTCCCGCCGCCTCGCCCCGGAGGGCGCGGTCGCGGATCACCTTTGCCGCATTGGTATCGGCATTGTCCGCCGCGCCGCAGGCGATGCAGACGAAGACCGCTTGGCTCTTGC
>Ga0209344_10000319_pt1 | contig 90479 bp, 78 predicted proteins | sample Cruoilmetagenom6_FD_187293 | JGI IMG/M metagenome (GOLD analysis project Ga0209344, IMG submission 187293) | Oil polluted marine microbial communities from Coal Oil Point, Santa Barbara, California, USA - Santa Barbara Oil Seep Sample 6 (SPAdes)... | ecosystem: Environmental > Aquatic > Marine... | reverse complement strand
CGATGCATTGGCCGAGATGAAGGCGCAGAAGGTGAGCGCCAGGCATCCCGAGGCGCTGGTGATCGGCTGCGACCAGGTGTTGAACCTGCAAGGCGCGATGTTGACCAAGCCGGAAAGCCGGGAACACGCCCGCGAGCAACTGATGCAGTTGCGCGGCAAGCGGCACGAGCTTTTGTCGGCCGCGGTGATCTGCGAGGCAGGCAAACCCCTCTGGCGGCATGTGGGTCAAGTGCGCCTGACGATGCGGATGTTCTCGGAAAGCTATCTTGATGCCTATATCGCGCGCAATTGGGACAGTATCCGTCACTCCGTCGGCGCCTATAAGCTGGAAGAGGAAGGCGTGCGGCTTTTCTCGCAGGTGCAGGGCGATTACTTTACGGTTCTCGGATTGCCGCTGCTTGAGCTGCTGTCATATCTGACGCTGAGAGGGGATCTGGACGGATGAGTCAGGAGAAAATTCCATTGGCGGGCGTGATCGGTTCGCCTATCGCGCATTCCAAATCGCCGCAGCTTCACGGGCACTGGCTGAGGGTGAATGGGATCAAGGGGTTTTACATCCCGATGGATGTCGCCGCTGATGACCTTGAACAGGTTTTGCGCACGCTTCCGAAGGCCGGGTTTGTCGGGGTCAACGTGACCGTTCCGCACAAGGAAAAGGTGATGGATCTCGCCGATCTGGTCACGGACCGGGCCACGCTGATCGGGGCGGCGAATACGCTTATCTTTCGCAAGGATGGGCGCATCCATGCCGACAATACGGATGGTTACGGGTTCATCCAGAACCTGCGGCAGAACGCGCCGGGCTGGGACCCCAAGGCCGGGCCGGCCGCAGTGCTGGGCGCTGGTGGCGCGGCAAGGGCCGTGGTGGCGTCGTTGCTGGATGCGGGGGTGCCCGAGATCCTGATTTCAAACCGCACAAGGGTGCGTGCCGAAGCCTTGCAAGCGGATTTCGGCAATCGGCTGCATGTGGTGGACTGGGTGCAGGCGGGCAATATGCTGGATGATGCGATGACGGTGGTGAACACGACGTCACTCGGTATGATCGGCAATACGCCGCTTCGGGTTCCCCTGGACGGGTTGCGCAAGGACGCCGTTGTGACGGACCTGGTTTATGCGCCGCTGAAAACCCGGCTTCTGGAAGAGGCCGAAGCGGCGGGCTGTGTCACCGTCGATGGCCTTGGGATGCTGCTGTTTCAGGCGGTGCCGGGTTTCGAGCGCTGGTTCGGCGTGCGTCCCGAGGTTGACAGTGCGGCGCGGGCGGCAGCCCTGAGATGAGCTTTCTGCTTGGCCTGACGGGTTCGATCGGGATGGGGAAATCCACCACGGCGCAGATGTTCGCCGAGGAGGGATGTGCCGTATGGGATGCGGATGCGGCGGTGCATCGACTTTACGGCGAAGGGGGCGCGGCGGTGGCGCCGATGGGTGCGGCCTTTCCCGAGGCGATTGAAGGCGGCGCGGTGTCGCGCGACCGGCTGAAAGAGGTGATCGCGCGGAAACCGGACGCCTTGCAACGGATCGAGGCCATCGTTCACCCGCTGGTCGCGGCGGATCGCGCCGCGTTCATCAGTCAGGCGACTGCGGATATCGTGGTTCTGGATATACCGCTGCTGTTCGAGACCGGGGCGGATGCCGGGATGGATGCGGTGGCCTGCGTGACCATCGCCCCGGAGATTCAGCGCCAGAGGGTGCTTGACCGCGGCACGATGAGCGCGCAGGCGTTCGAGGATATCCGCGCGCGCCAGATGCCGAATGCGGAAAAATGCCGCCGCGCCGATTATGTGATCGAAACCGACACCCTTGAGAATGCCCGGCGGCAGGTTCAGGATGTGGTCAGGGATATAAGAGACAGGCTGTTGCATGCGTGAGATCGTTCTGGACACCGAGACCACCGGGTTCGACCCCGAACAAGGCGACCGGATCGTCGAGATCGGGGCGCTTGAGCTGTATAATCACATGCCCACGGGGCGCAGTTTTCATGAATATATCAACCCAGAACGGGGCATGCCGGACGAGGCCTTTGGCGTGCATGGCATTGGCCCCGACCTGCTGAGCACGCCGCGCCCGCCGCGCGATGGCGAGGTCACGCTGAGGGACAAGCCGGTCTTTCGGGATGTGGCGCAGGCGTTCATCGACTTTGTCGGCGATGCCAAGCTGGTGATCCACAATGCCGCTTTCGACATGAAGTTTCTCAATGCCGAGCTGGGCTGGCTGAAGCTGCCTGCGCTTCCATGGGAGCAGGCAATCGATACGCTGGCCATCGCGCGCAAGAAGTTTCCCGGCTCGCCGGCGTCGCTGGATGCCTTGTGCCGGCGGTTTGCGATCGACAACGCGGCGCGCACGCTGCATGGCGCGCTTTTGGATTCCGAGATCCTGGCCGAGGTTTACCTGGAGCTGATCGGCGGGCGGCAGCCGGATTTCGCGCTGTCGGCCGGGCCTGCGGGCGGCGCGGGTGTGGCTGGTGGTGCGACTGAGTGGCGGGCCTATCCGCGCCCCGAGCCGCTGCCATCGAGGCTGAGCGAAAAAGAAGCCGCCGCCCATGCCGCATTCATCGAGGGCATGGGCGACGGCGCGCTTTGGAACAAACTGCGCTGATCAGGCGTCAGGCGTTTCTTTCTGGGCGCCCTGTGCCTGCTGGCGGCGGGCGATCTCGTTGCGATAAAGCTGAACGAAATCGATGTTTTCGAGGTTGAGCGGCGGGAAGCCCCCATCGCGGGTCACGTCGCTGACGATGCGGCGGATGAAGGGGAACAGCATCCGCGGGCATTCGATCAGAAGGAATGGGTGCATCTGGTCCTCGGGCACGCCTTCGATGTGAAACACGCCGGCATATTCCATCTCGAGAACGAACAGCGCCTCTTCGGTGCCCTTGTTCTTGGAATCGACGCGCATCTTGACGATGACCTCGAACTGGTGGTCCGGGGTGCGTTTCTTGGCGTCGAGATTGACCGAGACCTGAACGTCGGGCGAAACTTCACCGCCAGAGCCGCGCTGCGAAAGGACGTTTTCAAATGAAAGGTCGCGGATGAACTGTGTGAGGGTGCTCATCTTGACCTGGGGCTGTTGCTGATCTGCGGCCCCGTTTTCCTGTTCGGCCATCGTGCTTCTCCAAATAAGGCTGAAAGTTGCGCAGAGGATTAGCAGGAAGGCGTGGGGGCCTCAATGCCTTGTGGTCCAGCCCGATGTGCCGGGGCCTTTCGGCGAATTGGCTGGGTCGACCTCGTGGTAGTCGCCCTCGATCACGCCGGGGTCGCGGGGGCGGCGCGGGCCTTTGGGGTTGCGTGGGCCGTCGGGACCCATTTCAAAGCGCTGCACATGGACGCGCCTGCGCAGGTGATCGAAGGCCGCGCGGCGCACCGGCGGCATCAGCAGCGCGAAACCGATCGCATCGGTAAAGAATCCGGGCGTCAGAAGAAGCGCCCCGGCGACCAGGATCATCGCGCCATGCGCCAGCGGCTCGGTCGGGTCGTCGAGCTCGGAAAAGGATCGCCGCAGGTTGCCCATTGCCATCAGGCCCTGGGTGCGCACCAGAAAGGTGCCGAGAATGGCGGTCAGGACAACGATCCCGAGTGTCGGCCACAGACCGATCGCACCGCCGACCTGTATGAACAGGGCGATCTCGATCAGCGGGATCGACAGAAAGGCCAGGAACAGCCACATGGTGAAACTCCCTTCTCACTCGCGCTTGCAAGGTGGACTTGGGCGCGCCTGTCACCTACATAAGTGCGAGATGTGCATGATGCCATGCCGCAGGACACGAGGTGCCAATGAATTCCCCTATCCTTCAGCTTCTGGTGCTTGCCGGAATCGCGATTTTCTTGATCCTGCGATTGAAAAGCGTTCTTGGCACCCGAGACGGGTTCGAGGGGCCGCCGCGCAGCCAGCAGGCGCCGGGTGCGCCACAACGTCGCGACTCCTTCGAGGTGATCGACGGCGGACCCGATTACGACATCATCGACAACGTCGCCGAGGATTCTGACAGCGCCAAGGCGCTGGCCGAAATGAAGCGGGTCGAACCGGCGTTCAATGTCACCGAATTCCTGCAAGGTGCGCGCGGCGCCTACGAGATGATCCTGCTCGCCTTCGAGCGCGGCAAGCTGGACGATGTTGCGCCGTTTCTTGACGAAGACGTCTACGAGGCTTTTGCACAGGTTCTCGACGCGCGCGAGGAACAGGGGCTGAGCGTCGAGGCGGAGTTCCTTGGAATGCGCGAGACCAAGCTGACCGAAGCGACGTTCGGACAGGATGATTTCCGTGCCGCGATTACCGTGCGTTTCGTCGCCGAGATGACGTCTGTCGTGCGGGACAGCAACGGCGAAGTTGTCGAGGGCGACCCGCGCCAGCCCAAACGCCAGAAGGACATCTGGACCTTCGAGCGCGTGATGGGATCGGATGATCCGAATTGGCGGCTTGTTGCCACGGGCGAATGACCCGGACGCTTTGGGTTGTCCTATCCGTCTTGCTGTCTGTCGCAGGCAGCCTCTGGGCGGATGAGGCCACCCATAGCATCGTGGAATTCGGTGATCTCGACGGCTGGGAGCAGGATGACCATGCCAGTGCGCTGGCGGTGTTTCTTGAAACCTGTCCTGATATGGTCGATCCCGATTGGAGCGCCCTGTGTGCGCTGGCCGGGCAGAAGCCTGACGCCAAGGCGTTTTTCGAGCTGTTCTTTCGCCCTGTCCTGATCGAGAACGGCCAGAAGGCGCTGTTCACCGGTTATTTCGAGCCGGAACTGGACGGGGCGCTCAGCCCTTCGGAGCGGTTTCGTCATCCTGTCTATCGCCAGCCGCCCGAAGCGCGCCGATCAAGCCCCTGGCTGAGCCGCCGTGAGATCGAGACCGGCGACGCGATGCAGGGTCGGGGGCTTGAGATTGCCTGGGTCGATGATCCCGTCGAGCTGTTCTTTCTCCAGATCCAGGGCTCGGGGCGGATCCGCCTGCCTGACGGAAGGGTGGTCCGGGTCGGCTATGGCGGCAAGAACGGGCATGAATACCGTTCGGTCGGGGTCGAGATGGTGCGGCGTGGGATCTACAAGGTGCACCAGGTATCCGCCGAGGTGATCAAGAACTGGGTGCGACGTAACCCCGAAGCCGGACGCGAACTGCTGTTTCACAACCCGTCCTACGTGTTCTTTCGCATCGTCGACAAGATACCGGCGGCGGCTGGCCCGCTGGGCGCGATGAACCGATCCGTCACGCCGGGGCGCACGATTGCCGTCGATCCGGCTTTTGTGCCGCTGGGCGCGCCTGTCTGGATTGAAAAGGACGGCGAGGACCCGATGCGTCGCCTGATGGTGGCGCAGGATACCGGCTCGGCGATCAAGGGACCGCAGCGCGCCGACATCTTTTTCGGCACCGGCGATGACGCGGGCCGCGCGGCAGGCAAGTTGCGCGATCCGGGCCGGATGCTGGTATTGATGCCGATTCAGCGCGCCTTTGCGATGCTGTCGGAGTCGTTGAGGTGACACGACGGCGGCTGAAGCCCGAGGAACTGGAGCTCTGGCGCAAGGTCGCCAAGACCACTGAGCGCCTGAACCCCGAACGCACCCGCAGCGAAGCGCCTCTGCCAGGCCCCCAGATATCTGGGCGCAAGGAGGAAGCGCCCGCCAGGACCAAGATCGAAGGATTCAGGATCGGCGACAAGGCAGCGCGGCACATGCCGGGGCATGACCTGCAACCGGGCCTTCCCGAACGCCTCGCCGGTCAGCCTGTGAGGATGGACAAGAAGGCGCATGGCAAGCTGAAGCGCGGCAAGATGGTGCCCGAGGCACGCATCGACCTGCATGGCATGACCCTTGATCGCGCGCATCCCGCCTTGATGGGCTTCATCCTGCGCGCCCACGCAGGGGGCAAGCGGCTGGTTCTGGTGATCACCGGCAAGGGCAAGAGAGGTGACGATACCGGCCCGATGCCGGTGCGGCGCGGCATCCTTCGCCACAACGTGCCGCAATGGCTATCATCGCCGCCGGTGGCGCAGGTTGTCCTTCAGGTGACCGAGGCGCATGTCAGCCACGGGGGTTCCGGCGCCTATTACGTCTATCTGCGTCGTCAGCGCTGAGCGTCAGGACAGGCGTGGCTTTTCCATCATGAGAAAGGTCATCATTCCCACCGGCGGCAGCGAGGATTGCTGCGCCACCGAAAGATCGTCACGCAGGACGGTTTCGATCCTGAAATCCGAATGCCAGCCGAGCACATTGGCGAAGGGCGCGGTGATGCGCTCGAGGAAGGCCAGCACGCCGCGTTTGCGCACGAAATGGTTGGTGATGATCACGCGCCCGCCCGGCGCGCAGACGCGGGCGATCTCGGCCATGACCTTTTCAGGTTCGGGAACGACCGACAGAACATGCATGGCCACGATCGTATCGAAGCTGTTATCGGGGAAATCCAGCGCGCGGGCATCCATCTGGCGCAGTGCCTTGACATGGTCGAGCCCGCGTTCCTCGACCCGGCGGCGGGCCTTGGCGAGCATATCCTCGCTGAAATCGATGCCGGTGACGTCGCAATCCGCGTCATAGAGCGGCAGCGCAAGGCCGGTGCCGACGCCCACTTCAAGCACCCGGCCGGGATGCGCGTTTACCGCGGCGACCGCACGGCGGCGACCGATGCTGGTGACAGCGCCGAAGGTGGCGTCGTAGATGGGCGCCCAGCGGGCGTAGGAGGATTCAATCGCTTTGGGGTCCATCAAGTCACTCGAGTTCGGAAGATTTGCGCCATTCGGTCAGGAAGGAACGAAGCACCATCATCAGGTAAACGGTGCTCATGGCCAGAAGCGTGACCCACTCGAATGCAATGAGCGCGAGCAGAAGCAAGAGCCCGCCGAAGGCGACGGCCAAGCGGCTTTCCTGTGGTATCCTCAGACCCTTGAGAGAGGGCGTCGGCACGCGGCTGACCATCAGCAGGCCGACACCCAGGAGATAGAAACAGACCAGCAGCGGCGGCAGCGCCGGGCGGTCGACAAAGGCGAAGGCGAGGAACATCGGCGCCATCGCCAGGAATGCCCCGGCAGGTGCGGGGACGCCTGTGAAATGCGTGCAGGGACCGGGCGCGTCGGGATTGCGGGCCATCACGTTGAACCGGGCCAGGCGCAGCACGCAGCAGATGGCGAAGGCCAGCGCGGTGCTCCAGCCGAAGGCACCCATGTCCTGAAGGCTCCAGAAATAGACGATGACTGCCGGTGCGACGCCGAAATTGAGGAAATCCCCCAGCGAGTCGAGCTCGAGCCCGAACTGGCTGTCACAGCCCACCATGCGCGCCACACGGCCATCCAGGCCGTCAAGGATCGCGGCCAGCAGGATCAGCGATACTGCGGTGGTGTAGTTATCCAGCATAGCAAAGCGGATCGCGGTCATTCCGGCACAGATCGCGCCCAGCGTCATCATGTTGGGCAGCAGTCTGACCAGCGTCAGATCAGTGATGGACTTTCCAGGCAGTTGCGTCATTGCTCCGTGGTCTTTTGGGGCGCGATGGCGCCGGTTTCGGCGAGTATGGTCTCGCCAGCGATCATGGTCTGGCCGACCCGGACAAGGGGGCTGACCCCGTCGGGAAGGTAGACATCGAGCCGCGATCCGAAGCGGATCAGGCCGAACCTCTCGCCCGTACCTACACGATCCCCGCCCTTGACGAAACACACAATCCGTCGAGCGACCAGCCCGGCGATCTGCACTACGGCAAGATCGCGCCCATCCTCCATGCGGATCAGCAGGCTGTTGCGCTCGTTATCGGCGCTGGCCTTGTCGAGCGAGGCGTTGAAGAATTTGCCGGGGCGATACGCGATGGCGGTGACCTCGCCGGCGGTGGGGGCGCGGTTGATGTGGCAGTTGAAGACGGACATGAAGACGCTGACGCGGGTCAGGGGTTCGTCGGGGAGGCCGAGTTCGGCCGGGGGAATGGCGGGTTCGATCAGGGAGACGATGCCATCCGCCGGGCTGACGATCAGGCCGGGGCGGTCCGGGGTGACGCGCTCGGGGTCGCGGAAGAAGTAGTAGCACCAGACGGTCAGGCCGACGCCCGCCCAGCCCAAGACATCCCAGATCAGGAACAAAACAAGGGTGATCGCCGCGAAAATGGCGACGAATTTATGCCCCTCGGGATGCATCGGCTTGATGAAGGTGGACATCATGTTCATGGCAACGGCCCCGGCTGGATTGCGATCACGCGGAGATACGCCAAAATCCGCGCCTTGCATAGAGCCTCCCGGCGGGGCGGGCATCGCGGGGAGGGAATCACCCCTCAACCCATTGGTTAATATACCAAAACCCCCTTCGGTATCGCATATGCATCACGTCGGTATCCCGTCGGTGCCACGCACCGAATGGGGCCGGGTTAACGCTCCGCTCGGTGGGAGTGTGTACGGAAGGGGGGTGGGTTTTGTACGGAGGGTGGGTTGGGGACCTCTAAGTTGAGAATTGAGGTCTGCAAATAACATCGAGCGCGTAAGCGAAGAGTTGTTGCTACGTGGAGATCTGGCACGGTCCCAAGGAGACCTGACCCAACTGGAACTATTCGGACAGCTAGAAAATTAACTCATGAGGCCCAAAAAATTAACCTACTAGGTTGACGCCCCGGAGAGAACACCAGATAATACGTTGTGAACTCAAGGAGACTCACCATGACGACAGAGATCGGGAAGGAACTGCGAAAACTGCGAATAGATGAGGATGAGCGACTGTTGGATATGGCCGCAAGGCTTGAGAAGTCCTCCGCGTTCATCTCCGCAGTTGAGCGGGGCACCAAGACCCCGCCCGAAGGCTTCGTTGAGCTTGTGATCCGGGTCTACAGGCTGGCGGAAGATGCCGCTGCATCGCTCCGCCGGGCAGCCGACAGATCGCGCAAAAACTTTACACTGGAGGCCGACAGCCTCCTAGCGAGGGACACCGCAGGGCTTATGGCTCGTCGGATGAATTCACTGTCCGAGGATGAACTCAACAACATCTTCCAAATCCTCAGCAAGAAGGACGCGAAATGACTGAGACAAATGACTTCATAGTGCCGCCGCGTCGCTGGGCCGAGATTGGCGGCATAGCGGACAACCTTCGCCATCAACTCGGGCAGGCAACGACACCTCGGGTGCCAGTAATCGAAATCATCGAGCGGGTGCTGGACCAACGGCTCGGCCTCGTCAACTTCGAGGTCGGCAGCCATGAGGAAATGGGTCAGGCCGAGGGTCTGACCTGTCCTAAGGGGGAGTTCATCATGCTGCGCGAGGACGTTTATGAGGGCGTCTGGACGGGTGAGGGTCGTGCCCGGTTCACCACCGCGCACGAGCTAGGCCACTGGGTCATGCACACCAACGTCCCGCTCGCCCGCGCGCGGAGGGGGGACGGTACCCCAACCTTCCGCTTGGCCGAGCCTCAAGCCAACCAATTCGCCGCAGAGTTCTTAATGCCTGAGTGCTTCATTGACGCTCACGACGATGAGGATGCACTGATCCAACGCTTTGGCGTCTCATGGGAAGCAGCGCGTAACCGGCTGCGTTACCTTCACAAAAACGGGAGACTCTAACGAAAGAAGGCTCAGGTTGGCGCCCGAGCCTCCTCACAGATTTCTTCATCGTGCACCAGGGGCTTGACGATGCAGAGCCTCCCAAGAGCGCAAATCAGTCTCCGTCGCAGGAACTGCGTTTAGCGCATTTTGGGTCAAAAGGCAAGATACGCCCTGAAGTGGAGAGTGTAATGACCAAGCGTCACACACCCCCTCCGCCGGGATACCGGTATGTCTTCCGCCCTTGGCGGACATGTCCCAAGACCGGCACACGGCTCTACGCGAAAGCGTTCGGGCTGCGGGCATGGCCTATTCTGATCCCAGAATAACCACCCCACTCATAGCAACGGGAGGCGCGATGAGCGCGCCTCCCACCACTCAATGCAAACAAGAAAGAATGAAACATGAAAACGAAGACATTCAAAGTCGGCCGCAGCGCTAAGACGGGTCGCTTCACCACGGTCAAGAAGGCCACACAGCGCAAGTCCACCCATGTGGTTGAGACGATCAAGAAGAAATAGCGCGCATCACCTAAAACTGTCGTGTCCCGTTCGCGGGTCACGGCGCTTTACACCAACTCTAAAGGCGGAAACTAGTTTGAATAGCCCGCCGTGGGTACGAGATGGTCAAGTTGAACAGTAACCACCGCGCAGTCGTGGTTGATCTTCACACCACCATCGATCCGGTGCCCAAGACGCGATGCGACGTCAGGACGAACGAAAAAGGTTAGCTTAGCGCTTGAAGCACGACCTTTTTTCTTCCAACGCCCAACGCCCAACGCCCAGCGCGAAACAGCGGCCGCCAGGTCGCCGCGCATCGTCATGCCAGAAGGCATGCCTACGGCATGACGCCGCCCCCCGGCACGGCGATTGGGTGAGGTGGGCGCTCCGTTCTGAGGCTCTTCGGATTTGGCCGGGATAAAGTGTGATCCGCTGGTGTCGGATCGCCGCGCCGCGGCCCGGCGATGCGCGGCTTTGAGGGGCGCCCGTTCAGAGCGCCCCGGACCCCCTAAAGCACGTAGCGCGAGAGGTCGGCGGATCTCATCAGCTCGCCCAGGTTGTCATCGACGAAACCGGCATCGACCGTCACGCTGTCGCCGGTGCGGTCGGGGGCGGTGAAGCTCAGCTCCTCGAACACCCGTTCCATCACGGTATAGAGGCGGCGGGCGCCGATATTCTCGACCGACTGGTTCACCTCGGCGGCGATGCGGGCGAGCGCGGCGATGCCGTCCTCGGTAAAAGTGACGGTCACGTTCTCGGTGCCCATGAGGGCGGTATATTGACGGGTCAGGGCATTGTCCGTCTCGGTCAGGATACGCACGAAATCCTCTTCGGTGAGCGCGCGCAGTTCGACGCGGATGGGCAGGCGGCCCTGCAATTCGGGCAGAAGGTCCGAGGGCTTGGCGATATGGAAGGCGCCCGAGGCGATGAACAGGATATGGTCGGTCTTGACCGGGCCGTACTTGGTGGACACGGTGGTGCCCTCGATCAGCGGTAGGAGGTCACGCTGCACCCCCTCGCGCGAGACATCGCCGCCACGGGTTTCGGACTTGGCGCAGACCTTGTCGATCTCATCGAGGAAGACGATGCCGTTCTGTTCGACGGATTCGAGCGCGGCCTTGGCGACGGCCTCGTCATCGAGGAGCTTGTCGGCCTCTTCGCCGATCAACGCCTGGTAGCTTTCGGCGACGGTCATCTTCTTGCGCACGGTGCGCCCGCCGAAGGCCTTGCCGAAGAGATCGCCGAGATTCATCATCCCCATCTGGCCGCCGGGCTGACCGGGAATGTCCATCATGCCCATCGGATTCGAGCTGTCGGCGATATCGAGTTCGATCACGGTGTCATCGAGCAGCCCGTCGCGCAGTTTCTTGCGGAACATCTCGCGGGTGGCCTCGCGGGCATCCTCGCCGGCGATGGCGGCGATGACGCGTTCCTCGGCATTGGCGTGGGCGGTCGATTTCACGTCCTCGCGCATGAAGTCGCGGGTCTGGGCGATGGCGGAATCCACGAGGTCGCGGATGATCTGTTCGACATCGCGGCCGACATAGCCCACTTCGGTGAACTTGGTGGCCTCGACCTTGATGAAGGGCGCGCGCGCGAGTTTGGCGAGGCGGCGGGAGATCTCGGTCTTGCCGACGCCGGTGGGGCCGATCATCAGGATGTTCTTGGGGTAGACCTCGTCGCGCAGGTCGTCCGAAAGCTGCTTGCGCCGCCAGCGGTTGCGCAGGGCGACGGCTGTGGCGCGCTTGGCCTCTTTCTGGCCGATGATGAAACGGTCGAGTTCGGAGACGATCTCGCGCGGGGTCAGGTCGGTCATTTGGAGATGCTTTCTACGGTCAGGTTGCCGTTGGTGAAGACGCAGATATCGGCGGCGATGGCCATGGACTCGCGGGCGATCTGTTCGGCGGTTCGGTCGCTGTCCATCATGGCGCGCGCGGCGGCGAGGGCGTAGTTGCCCCCAGAGCCGATGGCGGTGCAGTCATGTTCGGGTTCCAGAACGTCGCCCGCGCCGGTGATGACGTAAAGCTGGTCGCCATCGGTGACGATCAGCATGGCCTCGAGTTTCTGGAGATACTTGTCGGTGCGCCAGTCCTTGGCGAGTTCGACGCAGGCGCGTTGCAGCTGGCCGGGGGTCGCTTCGAGCTTGGATTCGAGCCGCTCGAGAAGCGAGAAGGCATCGGCGGTGGAGCCTGCGAAACCGGCGACCACGTCATAGCCGCCGGGCGAAAGGCGGCGCACCTTGCGGGCGCTGCCCTTGATGACTGTGTTGCCAAGGCTGACCTGGCCGTCTCCGGCGATCACAACCTTGCCGCCTTTCCTGACGCCGACGATGGTGGTGCCGTGCCAGCCGGGAAATTCGTTGCTCATGGGGCCTCCATTCGGTTCCCGCCTATATGGAAGGGCGGGGATCGGGGTGCAAGGGGCGCGTCAGCCCAGAAGATCGCGGGCGACCTGGGAAAAGATGCGCGTGCCGATGGGGATCAGATCATCGGGAAAGTCGTAATCGGGGTTATGCAGAGCCGCATGGGCGCGGCCCGCGCCGAGGAACAGCATCGACGATCGGGCGCCGTGGCCGAAGCGGCCGAAATCCTCGGAGGCGCGCATCGGCAGGCCGGATGCGTCATGCGGGATGCCCAAGGCATCGAGCGCGGCAAAAAGCAGCGAGGTGGCCTCGGGGTGGTTTTCGCAATGGAAGAAGACATCGTGGAAATCGTGCTCCACGCCCAGCCCGTGGCGGGTGGCGGCGTCCTGCATGAGGGCGAGAGCGGTCTCGCAGAGCGCCGACATCCGGTCATCGGTGAGGGTGCGCAGCGTGGCGTAGAGCGTCGCATCGCCCGGCGCGATGCCGAAGGCGGGCGCGCCCATCGCGGCATGGGTCACCGTGACGAGGGCGAAATCGGCATCCTGCGTGCTGCCCCGGCTGAGCGCGGTCAGCGCAGGCATGAGATCCGATAGCGCACCCATCGGCGAGATGCCGTTTTCGGGCTCGGAGGCGTGGGCGGATTTGCCGGTGAAGCGCATCGACAGCCCGCGCGAGGCGCAATTGACCGGGCCGGGGATCAGCCCGACATGGCCCAGCGGCAGGCCCGGCATGTTATGCAGCGAAAACGCGAAATCGGGTGAAACAGTGTCGAATCCGGGATCGGCGATCACGGCGGCGGCCCCGGCCCCGGTTTCCTCGGCCGGTTGGAACATCAGCACCACGCGCCCGCGCGCCGGGCGGCGGCGAGACAAGAGCCGCGCCAGCCCCATCAGGATCGCGCTGTGCCCGTCATGGCCGCACAGATGACCCTTGCCCGGCACCTGCGAGCGGTGCGGCGCATCGGAACGCTCCTCGATCGGGAGCGCATCGAGCTCGGCGCGAAAGAGAACGGTCGGCCCCGGTGCGGCGCCCTCGAACACGGTGGCGACCCCGTGGCCGCCAAGGCCGGAAAGAACCCTGTCGGGTGCGAGCGGCACAAGCGCGGCAAGAACCCGGCGCGCGGTTTCGGATTCCTCGCCCGAGAGTTCGGGGTGGCGGTGCAGATCGCGGCGAAAGGCCGTGAGTTCGGCGATATCGGAATTGGTCAGCGTCATGCGCCCATGTTCCGCAGTTTCGGGCAAAAGAAAAGGGCCGCGCGATGGCGGCCCTTTGGGATCAACACGCCCGAAGCGATCAGATGCTGTCTTCGATCCAGCTTTGCAGCGCGGCCTTGGGGGCGGCGCCTGCGCGGTTGGAGACGACTTCGCCATCCTTGAAGATGAACAGCGCCGGAATGCCGCGCACGCCCATGGCGGCGGCAGCGTTCGGGTTGCTGTCGACATCGACCTTGGCGATCTTGATCTTGCCGTTCATTTCGGAGGCCAGCTCTTCGAGGGCCGGTCCGATCTGTTTGCAGGGGCCGCACCATTCGGCCCAGAAATCCACCACGACGGGGATATCGGAATTCTTTACTTCGGCGTCGAATGTTTCGTCGGTTACGGCAACGGTGCCCATGATCTATTCTCCTGAAGGGGTGTGCTTGGCATGAACCTAGGTAGGCGCGCGAGACGCGTCAAGCGATGAGGGTGTCGCAGAGGGTGCGCGTCACGAGATCGTGCGGAAGGCGCATCAGCGTGGCGGTGCGGGTCCAGAGCAAAGCGGTTTCAATCCGCCGATCCGGGTAGATTTCGCCAAGGGCATGGGCATAGGCGCCCATCTGCCGCAACAGCGCGTCCGGCGTGGCCTCTGGCGTCGCCGGGACGGTGGCGTTGGTCTTGAAATCGACTGCAAGCACATGATCGGGCGAGACGATCAGCCGGTCGATCGTGCCATGAATGCGCCGGCCTTTCAGCGCCGCCAGAGTGGCGGTCACGGACACCTCGGCCAGGGCCAGCGGCGAGAAGAGCGGTTGCAGTTCGGGCGTGTTCAGAACGGTCTCTGCCTCGGCCAGCAGATCGGCCAGGGTGTCGCCATCGGCGGCGTCGGGACCGGAGGCGAGGAGCCGCGCGGCCATGTCGGGCCAGTCGGCTTGCGGGGCTTCGGGGAGATATTCAAGCAAGCGGTGGATCTGGCGGCCCCGGCGCGTGGCGGCGTCTTCGTCAAGGCCCGCATCGCCGGGCAGCGCCTTGGCCCCGCCAAGCTGGGAGGGGCTGAGCGTTTCGGCCTCGGGCGTGAGCCGTGGCGCGGGCTGGCGGAAATGGGCGGGCAGGAGGACGCCCGGATTCTGCGAAGGTGGCGCAATATCAGAGCCTGTTTCACCCCAGTCACCGTGTTCCAGCCGAAGCCCCGCCCCGCCGTCGAAATCGCATGGCTGCGCGCCTGCGGCCTGAAGCCCGGTGCGCACCTTGTCATACCAGGCATCGCCTGATGACCCCAGATCACCCGCTGCGGCGACGATCAGCCATTTCTCGGCACGGGTCATGGCGACGTAAAGCAGGCGCTCGCGCTCGGCGCGCTCGGCCTCGCGGGCGGTGTCGTTCGCGTCGCTGATGACGCGGGGCGAGTCCCCGGCGGGGGTGCGCCAGAGGGCGGTGCCATCGGCGACGGCGATCTGGTTGCGGATGCGGATATCGCGCTTGCCGGTGTCGGGCAGGATCACCAGAGGCGATTCAAGCCCCTTGGCGCCATGCACCGTCATGACGCGCACGCGATCCCCGGCGCTGTCCATCTGGCGCTTGATCTCCAGATCGTCGGTTTCCATCCAGACGAGGAAGCCTGTGAGGCTGTCCACCGCGCGTTGTTCATAGGCCATCGCCTGTGTCAGCAGCGCGTCGATGCCATCTTCGGCCTCGGGGCCAAGGCGCGCGAGCAGTTTGCGGCGCCCGTCATGGCGGGTGAGGATGCGCTCGATCAGGTCATAGGGGCGCAGGAATTCGGCCTTGCTGCGCAGGTCGTTCAGAATGGCGAGCGTTTCGGGATGGGTATCGACCTGTCCGCGCAGCTCGGCCCAGAGGTATTTCTGGCTGCGGCCGTGGGCGAGGCGGTAAAGATCGGCCTCGGACCAGCCGAACAGCGGCGAGCGCAGCGCGGTGGCCAGCGACAGGCTGTCTTCGGGGGTCGAGAGGAAGGACAGCAGCGCGGCCAGGTCCTTGACCGCCAGTTCCGCACCGACCTTGAGCCGGTCGGCGCCGGCGATGGGCAGGCCCTGCGCCTTGCACTCGCGGATGATCTCGTGGAACGGGTCGGCGCGGCGCTGCACCAGGATCATCACGTCGCCGGGGCGCAGCGGGCGCATCGTGCCGTCTTCGCCGGGGATGGGCTGTTTCTCGTCCACCATGCGCCGGATCGCGCGCGCCACCTGCCGTGCCAGCAGTGTGGCGGGATCGTTGGGGGCCTTCACATCGACGGGGTCGTGCCAATCGGGATCGTCATCACGCTCGGGCTTTTCGATCAGCGGCCAGAGGTCGACCCGGCCGGGCAGGTCGGATTTGAACGCCTTGTGACCCTGTTCCGGCGTAAAACCGCTTTCGCGGCTGCCCGCAAAGCAGTGATCCACCAGGTCCAGAATGGCACGCGAGGAGCGGAAGGAGTATTCCATCTCCATGTCCTGAAGCGGCTGCCCGGTGGCCTGAAGGCGGGCGGCGAAATCGGCTTTCATGCGGTCGAATTCGCGGGGATCGGCGCCCTGGAAGGAATAGATCGACTGCTTCTTGTCGCCGACGACAAAGATCGTGCGGATGACATCGGGGCGCGCGCCCTCGCCGCTGGTGAATTCCTGCGTGAGGCGTTCGATCACCTGCCATTGGGCCGGGCTGGTATCCTGGGCCTCGTCCACGAGGATGTGGTCGATCCCGCCATCGAGGCGGAAGAGAACCCAGGCGGCGACGGCGGGATCGGTCAGAAGCTGGCGGGCGCGCAGGATGAGGTCGTCGAAATCGAGCAGGCCGCGCAGCGCCTTGGCCCGCTCATAGGCGGGCAGGAAGATCGCGGCGAAACCGTTGAGCGCGCGGGCCTTGTCCATCGCGGCAAGCGCAAGGCGGGCGTCGCGGGCGGATTCGACGCGGGCCATGAAGTTGTCGAGTTCATCGAGGAACGGGGCAAGCTGTTCGCGGCAGGCTTTGGTGGGGAAAGACCCTGTTTTGGCGGAAAACGGCTGTTTTGCGCCCGGACCGGTCAGAAAGACGTTTTCAAGCACGGGCAGCGCCGAGAGGTCGAGCGCGCCGAGTGCCTGCAGCTTCGCGCCTGCCTTGGAATCGTTCGTTCCGCTGGCCAGAAGGGCGCGAATGAGCCGGTCAAGCAGCGCGCGTTCACCGCCGAGAAAGACGCCGGAGGCGATCGTTTCCGCCGAAAGGGTGGCGGGCTGATTGAAGATGGCAGCGATCTGCGCATCGTCCGGGGGGCTGTCGAACAGGCTGCGCTGGCGGACGATCTCGGATGTCAGATCGTCCAGGGTCTCGCCGCCATGATGGCGGGCGATGGCGCGCAGGGCGGGCGCATCGGGGCCGGTGGCGATCTGGTCGACGATCTCGGCGCGCAGCAGGCTGGCGGTGCGGTCCTCCATTTCGGTGAACTGGGGGCTGACGCCGGCCTCGAGCGGGAAGCGGCGCAACAGCCCGGCGCAGAAGGAGTGGATCGTCTGGATCTTGAGCCCGCCCGGCGTTTCGATGGCGCAGGCGAAGAGGCGGCGGGCATCGCGCAGGGCGGCACCGTCGATGGTGCCCGCATAGCCCAGTTCGTCAAGCTGCCGGGTCAGGGCCGCGTCGGGCAGCATCGCCCATTCGCCGAGGCGGCGGAACAGGCGGTTCTGCATCTCGCTGGCGGCGGCCTTGGTGTAGGTCAGGCAGAGAATGTGCTGTGGATCGACCTTGTCGAGCAGGAGCCGCGCGACGCGGTCGGTCAGCACGCGGGTCTTGCCAGACCCGGCATTGGCTGAGAGCCATGTGGAGCGGCCGGGATGCGCCGCGTCGATCTGGCGCTGGGTGGCCTCGTTGCGCGCCATCAGCCGACTCCTTGCGTCTCGGGTGGGTCGGTGATGTCCCATTCGCCGAAGCGGGCGAGCTGGTCATAGTCGCCCCGGTCGCTTTTCATGTGCATCGCGCGGCGCGAGGGATAGCCGCGGTCGGGTTCCATATAGGCGCGGATCAGGACCTGGAATTCCTGCCAGACCGCGTCGGGCGGAGCCTCGGACAAGGGCGCATCCACCAGCTTGCCGCCGCTGCCAAGCCCGATGAAGGTGGCGCGGGCGACGGGCGCGGGCGCGATCCCCTCGAAACCGGCACGTTCGGCAATGGCGGCTTCCAGAAGAAGCTGGCGGTCGAAATGAAGCTGCTGGTCCTTGGTGGGCGGCGCGCCGGTCTTGTAATCGTAAATGTGCAGCGCGCCGGATGCGTCGATATCGACCCGGTCGGCTGTGGTCCTGAGGGTGAAGTCCGGATCGGAGAGCGAGGCCTTGCCGCGCGCCTCGAGTTCGGCAGGCGTGGCGATCTGACGGCGGGCAAGCTCGGTCTCGATGAACCAGTCGGCGACGCGTTCCATGCGCGCATACCAGATCACGCGGGCCTCGGCCCAAGGGACATTCTGGGCAAGAACAGTCTCTGTTTTTGCCATGAGGGCGGCGCGGGTGCACAGCGAGGGATCGCCAAGCGTGTCCTCGATGAAAGCTTCTAGGATCTCATGCAGGACGGTGCCGCGCAACAGTGCATCGGGCAGCTTCATCAGCGGATCAAGCGGGCGCAGGCGCAGAACATGGCGCGCGTAGATCGCGTAAGGGTCGCGGATCAGGCGCTTGATCTCGGTAACGGAGAGAGAGCGGGGGCGCGCGGTGACGGGCGGCGCGGGCGCGGGCCGCTTTTCGGGTGCGGTCTGGCCGGGTTCTTCGAGCGCCTCGGCCAGCGCAAGCCAGTGTTGTCCGCGTGCGATCATGGCATCGAGCGCGGCCTTGCCGCCCTGTTCGGGCAGGCCGGCGAGAAGGTTCTTGATCCGGTTGAGCCAGCGCGAGGGCACCGTTTCGGCATCGTCCGAACGGATCGAGCGTGTCAGCCAGACTTCGGGCGCGCTGGCGGCCTGCTGGAAATCATGCGCCGAAAGGCCGATGCGCCGTTCGGGCAGCAGGAGCCCGGCGCGATGGCGCAGCGCGCGGTTCAGCCACGGGTCGGGTTTGGGCGCTTCGGGCCAGCTGCCCTCGTTGAGCCCGGCGAGGATCAGGAGATCCGCGCCCTGGACGCGGGCTTCGAGCGTGCCCCAGATCAGGATCTGCGCGTGAGGCGTATCGGGGCGGCGCACATCATGGGTGGTGAGGATGCTGTGAAAGAGGCTGCAATAGTCGGTCGCGCCGATCTGCCCGCCATGTTCGGCATTTTCGCTGAGCGCGGAGACAGCCTTCCACGCCTCTTCGCCAGCATCCTCTTGCCAGAGTTGATGCGCGGAATCGGCGCTGGGGCCTTGGGCGATGCGCGTGGCCAGATCGAGGTGCAGTGCCACGAGATCGGTGAGCGGCATGTCCCCGGAAAGCGTTTTTGCGCAGAAACAGTCACTGATCCAATGCGCCCAGGCGAGCGCGTCCTCGTCATCGAGCGCGCTGGCCCATGCAATCAGTTGAGCGCCCTCGGGATAGGGCGGGCCATGCCGGCGCAGGTGCAGTTCGAGTTCGCGCGTCAGACGCAGGTGGGGGCCGCGGGCGGGGCCGCTATTGGCCAACGGGTGCTTGAGCAGTGTCAGCAGCAATTCGGCGGTAAGCGGTTCACGCAGGAGGTCGGCCACATGGCGCAGAAAGCGCCCCGGTGGCGAGAGGTGAAGCGGCATCCCGGCGCTGTCATCGGGCAGGATGCCCCAACGGTCCAGCGCGGCCGTGACCTGCCGCGAAAGGGTGCGGTCGGGGGTGATGAGGGCCGCCGCGCTGCCATCTTCGGCGGCCTGGCGCAGGCGCATCGCGATGCTCAGCGCCTCGGCGCGGGTCGAGGGGGCCTCGAGCAGGGTGATGTCATCGGTGGCGCGGTCAAGATCGCTGAGGGCGGGACCGTCCGTCAGCCATTGGTCGGTGACGGGCGCGGGGCGCAGGGCCAGCGACAGGAGCCGGTTGCGCGCGCTGTTGGCCGGGGCGTCATGGCTCCAGCGCGCGATCTGATCCGGGGAAAGATCGAGCTTTTGCATCAGATCGGCAAAGCGGTATTGCGGGTGATCCTCGTGGAGCATGGCATTGTTCATCGCGCCCCAGACATCCGGGGGCATGTCGAAATCGAACCCCGGAAGGATCACTGCCCCCTGCGGAAGCCGCGAGACGGCCTCCATCAACAGCCGGGTCGCCCCGCGCGAGCCGGTGGACCCGGCGACGATCACGGGGTGATCGGGCGGTGTTTCGTGCCATGACTGCACGAGGTGCTCGATCACCAGCCGCTGCCGGGTTTCGGTATCGGGGCGGTCAGTGCCTGTCTCGAAATAGTGTCTGACAATGCCCAGGAACGCCGTGATCCGCTCCCAATGGCCGGATTGGTCAGTGATATCGAGCTGGTCGATCGCGCCGGGCGAGACGCCTTCGCCATGCATTTCGTCCATCAGCGCGGCAAGGCTGTCGGCCAGAGCGTAGAGCGAGGAGCGCGGCGCGATATCGGGCTGGCGATCAAGCAGGGTCGATACAAGCTGTGTCAATTCCAGCCGACGACGCAGGCGCGGCACCGGGTCGGGGATATGGGCCATGTCCCAATGCTCGCCAAGGTCGGTCAGCAGATCGACGCGCGGCAGAAGGCGGGCTGGCCCCTGGTCAAACAGGGTGCGGATGCGGCGCGCCATGCGGCGGGTGTTGACGATGATGCGCACCCGCGCCAGCGATTCCGGCGGTAGATGCCCGTGGCGCGCGGTCAGCCCGTCGACCAGCGCGCGGGGGAAATCGACACCAAGGGGCACGCCGAAGACGCGGGGGTGATCGCAGGGCTCAAACATTGCGGTATCCAAGCATCTCTTCGGCCAGCGCGATACCCTCGGGGCGGCCCACATCGCACCATCTGCCGGGATAGCTGGCGGCAAAGAGGCGGTTGCGGGTCAGCATCCTGTCCCACAGCACATTGAGCGAGAATGCGCGGTTCTGAATGTCATGCAGGAGGTCGGTTCTGAGAATCTGGAGCCCGGTATAGATCTGCCCCGGCCCGCGGCGCGCGGGGGCGTCGCCGCGCACGATGAAATCGCCCTGACCGCTATGCCCGATGGCGTTCTGGCGCGGCACGCAGAGCAGAAGCGCGTCCATGCGCGTGGGCTGCCAGAGGTCGAAAAGCAGGTCGAGCGGGTTCGGACCGGACCAGACCGCATCGGTATTCATGGTAAAGACCGGCCCCTCGCCCAGATGCGGCAAGGCGGCGCGCAGCCCGCCGCCGGTTTCGAGGATGTCGGGGGTTTCATGCGAGATGATGACCTCGCTGCCCTCCAGGTGGCGGATCAGGGGATCGGGGCGGTAATGGACATTGGCGACGATGCGCTCGGGGCGGTGCGCGCGCACCAGCGAAAGCGCGTGGTCGATCAGTGGCCTGCCCGCGACCTCGATCATGGGTTTGGGGCGCTCGGCTGTCAGGGCGCCCATCCGCGTGCCGAACCCGGCCGCAAACAGCATTACCGAGCGGGGGCGGTCGGGCATTGCGCTTTCACCTTTGCGAGATTGGCAGGGGTCGGGCGGGGCAGGCTGTGTTCGAGAATGCGCGCGAGGGGGTCGAGGACGGGATCGGCAAGGTCGCGCTGAAGGTGGTCCCAGACGCGCGGCATCAGGTCGACATAATGGGGCTTGCCGTCGCGGATGCAAAGGCGGGCGAAGACGCCGATGATACGCAGGTTCCGCTGTGCGCCGAGCACGCGATAGGCGGTGCGGAATGCAGCGCTGTCCATGCCGGTGCGGTCGATATAGCGGGTCAGCATGGTATCTTCGACCGGGCGGGGCACGTCGCGGCGGGCGTCCTGAAGGAGGGAGACGAGGTCATAGGCGCGGTGACCCATCATCGCGTCCTGGAAATCCAGCAGCCCGACGCGCGCATCGCCCGCGCGATCAGGCAGCCAGAGGAGGTTCTGGGCGTGATAGTCGCGCTGAATCAGGACATCGGCGTCGCGGGCATGGGCCTGGAGGGCCGCGCGCATCGCGGCCTCTGCGCTGGCGCGGGTATCGGGCGCGGGATCGGCCAGCGCGGCGTGATACCAGTCGAAGGCCAGCATCGCGAGATCGGCCATCAGCGCGGGGGAATAGGGCGCAAGGCCGGGCGGTGGGGGATGGTCGTGCAACGTGCCAAGGAGGTCAGTTGCAGCGCAATAGAGACTGTTTTCCAGCGACGGATCGCGGGGGATCACATTGGCGAAAAGGTCATCGCCAAGGTCTTCGAGCAGGAGCAGCCCCGCCTCCATGTCGGCCGCAAGGACGCGCGGGGCGCTGAGGCCGATCCTGCCAAGATAGCGCCCGATCTCGACGAAGGGGCGGACATTCTCGCCACGTTCGGGGGGTGCGTCCATCAGCACCGCGGTTTCGCCGCTGGCGGGATCGCGCAGGCGCAGGTAGCGCCGGTTCGAGGCATCCCCGGCCAGTGGCGCGATGCGCGCGCCTGCCCAGTCGCTCTTGTCGATGAAGGCGCGGATCAGCGCGTCGCGCTCAGTCATCGGCTATGTCCTTGAGCTTTTCGTCCCATGATGGGTCGCTCCATGTGAGGTGCATTATGCGTGTATCATCCCGCGCTGGCGTCTCAAGCGAGAGATGCAGCGCGCCGGGCGGCGCCAGGTCGCCCAGCCGCGCGGGCCATTCCACAAGACAGATGGCGTCTGAAAAGGCCTGGATCAGGCCCAGCTCCTCGATCTCGGAAATGTCACCGAGACGGTAGAGATCGGCGTGCCATATCTCGCCCTGGCGGCCCGGATAGCTTTGGACAAGCGTGTAGGTGGGCGAGGGCACGTCCTCGGGCAAATCGAGCGAGGCGAGGATCAGGCAGCGGGCGAAATGCGATTTGCCCGCGCCGATCTGACCCGACAACAGGATGACATCGCCGGGCCGAAGCCGCGGCGCGAGCGCCTGCGCGATGGCGCAAGTCCGTTCCGGATTGGCGATATGCAGTGTCGCGACCCTGTCTGACATGGGGCGACACTACACGCACCGCGCGTGCCTGCAAGCGGCATCAGCCTGCCGCCTTTCGACGCTGTGCAAGGGAAAAGCCAATGGGTTGCGCCGCCAGCGTCAGCATGGCCGCGCCGCCGGGCAAGGGGACCAGACGACAGAGTGTCTCGGGCCCTGCGCCGTGGCGGATGGTGGTTTCCATCGCCGTTGAAAGGGCATGTGCATGGAGCCGCTTTTCCGCCTCGGACCAGAACCCTTCCTGCGGCAGCACATCGGCACAGATCGCAAGGAAGCGGGCAGTGTTGATTTCGGCGAGGCTGTCATCGGGATCGACCCCGAGCAGCGCCGAACAGCGCGCGTTGCACAGAAGCAGAAGGTTGTTGGACGAGATCACCGCGACGGCCTCGTTCAGGTTCTCGAGCACCGCCTGACGCAGGTCGAGCTGTGCACGAAAGCGGCGCGTCAGAGAGACCTCGTCGGAGATATCCTCGAACAGGAAGGCGATGGCGCCGTCGGGATGCGGGCGACCCGTAACCCGGAAGGTCAGCCCCGAGGGCAGGGTCCAGGTATCCTGGAACAAACCGCCCGAGGCGGTGGCGACCATCTTGCCGATCTGGCTGCGCCAGTTGGCGTAGTTCCTGGGTTCGGGCATCACCTGCCGGTCGCGGAGATTGTCGAAGACGCTGATGAGGTCGGGCTGTGCGCTGAGAAATTCCGCGCTGAGCCCGGTGAGGTCCACCAGAGCGGGATTGAACAGGGCCAACCGGTGATGGCGATCGAATACGGCCAGCCCGGTGGTGAGATTGGCAAAGGTCTTGGTGAGGGTCTGGACGAATTCACGCCGCACGGTTTCGGCCTGAACCACCTTGGAGATATCGGTGACATGGTGGAACAGGTCCGCTCCGATGCGCGCCGAGCCGATTTCAAACCAGCGGGGCGCCGCGCTGCCTTCGCCCTCTACCGATATGCGTTCGGTCAGGGTGGCGCCGTGCTGCACGACCCTTTCGGCATCGGGCAGAAGACGGGCGCGTGTGGCGGCGGGCAGGGTGGCGAAAAAAGTGTTGTCCCAGCGGGTCTGCCCGGCACCGTCGCTGATGCAGAGACCGAAAGGTGCGTTGCGCAATGCACTGTCCCAGTTGCCAAGGCGCGTGCCGAGGCGGCGGCGGTCATGGTTTTCAGCGACGTTGCCGGGCGCGGGATCATGAAGGGTGATGTGACAGGCATCGCCGATCCGTTGCAGGCAGAGCGTTGCGGCATCGTCAGGCAGGACCGAGACCACGTTCATGCATTCGCCTGCGGGGATTTCATCGGGGGCTTCGGGAAGCGCGGGAAAGCGGAAGGCGAGCCATGCGCGGAGCGCCGTCCAGTCCGTCATCCCCGGCGGCAGGTGGCGTTCCGTCTGATCGTGATCCGAAAGCTCGCCATCGCGGAACAGGAAGCGGGCGGTGCCCTCGTCGTTGGCGGCGGGCGCTGTCACCGGGGGGTGCGCGGGCGCAAGGCGACCAATCAGCCAGACCACCCCAAAGGCGATCGCACCCGACAGCAGGGGCAGCAGCAGCCACCCGTAAGCGGGAATCGTCATGACAATCCTTTCCGGTATCCTGTCGACAGGCGCAGGTTGGCCGGAAGTGGTTAATCGACGGTTAACAGGGTCAGGCGCGGAAGGGCAGGTTCTCGCCGCTGGGGCGGCGGTCATCGGCGGTTTCGGCCTCGATCCGCGCGCGTGGCCATGTCAGCTGCACCACCGCGCCGACGGCGTCGGGATGGTGACCCGCCTCGCTGGTCGCATCCGACGCGTTGGCAAAGCTGAGATCGGCGCCGGACCGTTCAAGGAGCGTCTTGGCGATGAACAGCCCAAGCCCCATCCCCTCATAGCCGGGACGGCGCGTATCGTCGCGCGCGCCACGGCGGCGCATGAAGGGTTCGCCGATGCGGCTGAGGACATGGGGCGAATACCCGCGCCCGTCATCCATGATGCGCACTGTTATGCTTGTGTCATCCCACCAGCATTCGATCCAGACGTTGGCACGGGCGAAATCCACGGCGTTCTGGATCAGGTTGCGCAGCCCGTGAACGACCTCGGGGCGGCGATAGATGGTCGGTTGCGTCTCCAGTGGACCGGAGGGAGAACCCTGGACGAAATGGATACGTTTTCCGCGGTCGATATGGGGTTCGGCGGCTTCGTCCAGGATGGCGGTCAGCGGCGCCTTGCGCAGGTGCATGTCGTCCTTTCCCGCGCGCCCCATCGAGCGCAGGATGTCGCGGCAGCGATCCGCCTGCTGGCGGATCAGGAGCGCATCGTCGCGCAGCTCGGTATTATCCGAGAGTTCATCGGCGAGCTCGGCGCTTGTCAGTTTGATCGTGGCCAGCGGGGTGCCGAGCTCATGCGCGGCGGCGGCGATGACACCGCCCAGATCGGTCAGTTTCTGTTCGCGTGCCAGCGCCATCTGGGTGGCCTGAAGCGCGTCGGACATGGCGTCCATCTCGGAGACGATCCAGCGGGAATAAACGCCAAGGAAGATGATGGCGATCACGATGGCGGCCCAGTTTCCGAACAGGAACAGATCGGGCATGCGCAGGACAAAGTCCTGCTCGGTGCGCAGTGGCAGGTGGAATTGGGTCAGTAGCGAGACCGTCAGGATCGCGGTCAGTCCGAGGAACATGGTGGAGCGCGACGAGATCGCCGAGGCCGAGACGGTGACCGGCCCGACGATGAGGATCGAGAACGGGTTGTTGAGGCCGCCGGTGAGAAACAGCAGCAGCCCCAGCTGCAGCATGTCGAAAAGCACGACGAGGAGGGTCTCGCTTTCGGACAGGCGCTTGTTCTCGGGGTAGATGAACGCGGCGACCAGGTTGGAGACCACGGAAACCCCGATCACGAGGAAACAGAGGCCGATCTCGAGGTCGAGATTATAGAGGCGCTGGGCCACGATCAGCGCCGTGACCTGCCCGGCGATGGCCCACCACCTGAGCACCACCAGCGTGCGAAGCCGGATCCAGTTGCCGCGACTGCGGGACTTGAATGTGCCGGGGGGGATTTCGGACATCTGCGCGCTTCGGTCCCGTTGCATGTTCCGCTTGTGGTGTTAGATGTGCCACAGAGCGCGAAAGATGCCCAGAACAATGAGGAACCCCCGATGACACGGATGATCGCGATTGCCGCAGCAGCGGTCCTGGTGGCGGCGCTGGCGGCGCATTATTTCCTGAGCTTCGGGTCGGGGGGCGAGGACCGCTTTGCGCAGTGCCGCGAAGGCAAGATCGGGGGCGGCGCCAAGATCGGCGGGCCGTTCACCCTGGTGGATGAGAATGGCGAGACGGTCACCGACGAGGATGTGATCGACCAGCCGACCCTGCTCTACTTTGGCTATACCTTCTGCCCGGACGTCTGCCCGCTGGACATGTCGCGCAATATCGAGGCTGTCGAGGTTCTGGAGGAAAGGGGCCGCATGGTGAAGCCTGTCTTCATCTCGATCGACCCCGACCGGGACACGCCGGAAATGCTGACCGACTTCACCGACAACCTGCATCCGCGCCTGTTGGGGCTGACGGGATCGCCCGAACAGGTCCGCGCGGCCAGCCAGGCCTATCGCACCTATTACCAGAAACAGGAGCCTGCCGAGGGCGACGAGGACTATTACCTCGTGGACCATTCGACCTTCACGTATCTCGCCTTGCCCGAAATTGGCTTTGTGGAGTTCTTCCGGCGTGATATCGGACCTGACCGGATGGCGGACCGGGTGGAGTGTTTTCTGGACGCGATGTGACGTTGCGCGAGAGTTTGACGCCCCCACCGGTCGAGGATAGAACTGGCGTATACCAGTGTGCGCGAACGAGAGGAGGGTCGGCATGACCGGCGATTTGCGCGAGATAGGGGGCGACAAGTCGCTTCTTCTCGTTGACGATGACGAACCGTTCCTGCGCCGCCTTGCAAAGGCGATGGAAAGAAGGGGTTTCGAGGTTGAAACAGCTGACTCCGTCGCCGCCGGCAAGGCCATAGCAACCGCCCGCCCGCCCGCCTATGCGGTCTGCGATCTGCGGCTTGAGGATGGCAACGGGCTGGACGTGGTCGAGGTGATCCGCGAACGCCGCCCCGACAGCCGTGTCGTTGTGCTGACCGGCTATGGCGCCATTGCTACGGCCGTGGCCGCGGTCAAGATCGGGGCGACCGATTACCTGTCCAAGCCCGCCGATGCCACGGATATCACCAATGCCCTGCTGGCCACCGGAGATGAACTGCCGCCGCCACCGGAAAACCCGATGAGCGCGGACCGCGTGCGCTGGGAGCATATCCAGCGGGTCTATGAGCTGTGCGATCGCAACGTGTCGGAGACGGCGCGGCGGCTGAACATGCATCGCAGGACTTTGCAGCGCATCCTGGCGAAACGCTCGCCCAGATAGCGCGGACCGCGCCCCGCCGAAGTGCTGCGCCCGTGCAAGGCGCCGATTCGCGCCGGTGCCGCAATTCGCAATGATGACAATGGATCATTCCCGTAAGCGTTGCTTGCGGTGAGACAGAGCGCAATCCTGACGGGATCGCTTCTGCCGGAGGTTGCATAATCGCCATCCAGAAAAAATTGAGCTGGGGAATGAGGCGAGAATGTGTCAGAATGTTCGGATTAACATTTTCACCTTTGCATCTGACTCTTGTGAATTTCTGTCAGGTGCACAGCCCAATAAATTTAGACAGCAGTTTCGTATTGGAGACGTTTGAATGAAATCACTGATGCATATTTCATTTGTTTTGATCGGTGGATTGGCGTGCACGGGGTCTGACGCGCAAGCAGCTACCTTCCAGCTTACCGGAGCAGGTGTCGACAGCGGTCAGGGCGGAAACTACTGTGAGAAGTTCAAGTCCGGCGGTGGCGACACGGTGTGCAATGTCGACAGTTCGCCCTGGATCGTGAAGTACGAATTCAATGAGAACACGTCTGGCTGGGATCTGGCCGAGTTCAATTCCTATTTCGGATCTTCGAGCGACTTCGGTGGAATTTCCATCGTCGACGAGGGCGGTGGAACCTGGAGCTGGGCCTACAATAACGATGGCAACGATCCGGGAATTACCGCATTTGCCGCCAAGGGCTCGAAGGCGCACAACCTGTATGAATGGGATGGTGCGGGTGCATTTGCCGGAGGCGGCAAAGTGTACTTCGAGTTTCCGCAGGGAAACTCCAACATCACGTTTTTCGACAGTGTAGGCGTTGTCCCGCTGCCTGCCGGTCTGCCCCTGTTGCTGTCGGCGCTGGGACTCGGCGGGTTGCTTCGCCTGCGTCAGCGCAAGGCCGCCTGAACCAAAAGACCCTGACTAGTGAACCAGAGAAGGGCGCTCTTGATGGGCGCCCTTCTCGTTTTCAAATCTCCACCAAACCCGGCGGGGCGATGGCATTGTTTGCGGGGGCAGGAAAATCGGCGATTTCGTGAACAGGTCAAAGGATGGTTTGGCATGGCTTTTGAGCCTGAAATCCAGTAAAAATACAAGCTATTGCGCGGGGCGTTCATGTGCCCCTGTGTTTTCGTTTTTTGCTCGATATATAGATTCAGGGTTCATTCATGGCTGATACCGGCTCCTTTTCGCGCCTCTCCAGGGTTTCGAGCGATTATTTTCACTGGGGCAGCCTGTGGCTGCTGCTTGCGACGCTGGCGGCGGGGCTTTTCTATTGGGAAGGCATCGCCGAGTTGCTGGCCGCCTGGCAGATGCCGGAATACAGCCATGGCCCGCTGATTCCGGTTCTGTCGGCGCTTTTGTTCCTGCGCCAGCTCAAGACCGTGCCGGTCAATGACGGGCCGGTGCATGACCGCTGGCCGGGGGTGATCCTGCTGATCGTGGCAGTTCTGCTGGGTGCGGCCGGCAAGATGATCGATATTCCCGACATCGTCGCCTATGCCTTGATCCTGTGGGTCGGTGCGGTGCTGTTGATCAGTTTCGGCTGGAAAACGGGCAAGCATTTCTGGCCGCCGGTGGTGCATCTGGTGTACATGCTGCCCTTGCCCGGCGCGATCTATTACGGGCTGTCCACTTATCTTCAGGGCGTTTCATCCGAGCTGGGGGTCTATTTCCTTCAGCTGATGCGCGTGCCCGTCTACCTGGAAGGCAACATCATCGACCTCGGCGTGTTCAAGCTGCAGGTCGCCGAGGCCTGTTCGGGGCTGCGCTACCTGTTCCCGATCCTCAGCTTTTCCTACATCTTCGCGGTGCTCTACCAGGGGCCGATATTGCACAAGGCGCTGCTGTTGATTTCGGCGGCGCCGATCACGGTGTTCATGAATTCGGTCCGGATCGCGATCGCGGGGTGGATCGTCAACAATTACGGGATCGAGCATGTCGAGGGGTTCTCGCATTTCTTCGAGGGCTGGGTGATTTTCATCTCCTGCGTGCTGATCCTGTTCCTCTTCGCATGGGTGCTGGTGAAACTGCGGCGCGATCGGATCGGCCTGATCCAGGCGCTTGATCTTGAAACCGACGGTCTGGGCACGCAGGCGAAACGCATCGGGCTGGTGCGCCCGTCGGTGGCGCTTATCTTCGCGGCGGTCTTGGTTGGTGGGCTGGCAGCCGGATGGCAGGCATTGCCAAAGCGCGAGGCGGCTGTCGTGGAGCGCGACCCGCTGCTGTTGTTCCCGCCAAGAGTGGGAGACTGGACCGCAAACCCGCATGGGGCGCTGGATCCGGCGATCGAGAATGCCCTGAATGCGGATGATTACCTGTCGGCGACGCTGGCGCAGGCGGGGATGGCACAGAATGTCGAGCTGTTCATCGCCTGGTACAGGGATCAGAGCACAGGCGGCGTGCATTCGCCCGAGGTCTGTTTGCCGGGCGCGGGTTGGGAGATTGCCAAGCTGGAACAGATCGAGGTGGCAGCGGATAGCCGGCCGGAAGCGCCCTTTACGCTGAACCGCGCGATCATTCAGAAGGGCGTGAACCGGATGATGGTCTATTACTGGTATGAACAGCAGGGGGAGCGCACCGCGTCGATGTATGCCGCCAAGCTGCATCTGATGATGGGAAAGCTGCGCGACGGTCGCGACGACAGTGCTATTGTGCGTCTGATCACGCCCATCGGTGAAGACGAATCCGCGCATGACGCCGAAGCCCGTTTGCAGGACAGCATGCAAGCGCTACTGGACAAGCTGCCGCGATTCATCCCCGGGGCCTGATGACAGGAGACGGCAAAAAAATGCGACGCCTGAAGCCAGGCGCCGCATTTGGGTTCTTTTGAAGACTTGAAACAGAGGGCGGCCGCCGGTTCGCCCGCGCCTCAAGCTTACAGATCAAAGATATCCATCACGATCGTGCCCTTGGAGAGAACGCCGTTATCGTCGGCGACCCAGTAGTCGAAGCTTTCGGACCCAACCTTGTTCTCGTGCGGCTCATAGAGCAGCGTGCCATCGTCCTGAAGCGACACGTTGGCATGGAACGGGTTAGTGAAACCATCGATCTCCAGCATGGCGCCTTCGGGATCGAAGTCATTGGCCAGCGGATCGATCACAATCGCCGAGCCCATGGTCGTGGTGAAATGATCGTCCTGCGTGACCGGTGCCTGGCTGTTCAGGTCGATGAACCCGTTGTTGACGGCGCCGATCTTGTTCAGCATCTCAAGGCTCGACTCGATGGTGACGACATGGGTGAGCTTGAGCAAGTCACCGGTCGCACGGTCGGCGATGTAATCCTTGACCAGCATGACGTAGTCACCGCTTTTGGTCTCGTAATACCCGTCCTTCTGCAGCATCGGGGTCAGCCAGATCTTTTGCTCGTCATTCACGAACTGGCGATCACGAGACCCGATGGAGTCGGTCTTGATCCCGTTGAGGTATAGGTTCTCTCCGGCAACGACAGCAATGTTGGTGGAACCCTGCATGTCGAAGGAAAGACGCCCCTCGACCAGGTCATCGGAGGTAAGCCACATGTGGCGATCGGGATTGAAACCGTTGACGTCGACCACATTGTTGGTGAATTCGGCGTCGATGATGACATGGCCGTAATCCGCGTCAGTCCAGGTGTCCTCGGCACGTTGATCGAGTTCCATCCCGAGTTCGAAGCCTTCGGCCTTGAACCCGTTCAGAACCAGATCGAAAGTCAGTCCGCCGAATTTGAACCCGGTATCGGCCCTTGAGATCTTGTCTGTGTTCGTGGTCCCGAGCAGGTCGAAGTCCTTCAGCGTGTAATGCGACGTATAGGTGAGGTTCACCCCTTCGGATGTTTCCCAGTTGGTGAAGCCGTCCATCACGGTGCGGACCTCGTGGCCCTGCCAGGTGCTGCTCTTGATGACGATCATGCCGACCTGGGTGCCGAATGCCTCGTTATCGTGAAATCCCTGGATCGGAATCTGGTCATTTCCTCGCGGTTCTCGACCGTAGAAGGCATCGGGATGATCCAGTTGCTCGGCGGTCGGATTGGCATCGGCGGCGCGAAGCATCCAGACATATCCGTGCGTGGTGTTCGCCGCGATGTTGTGGCCGGATTCGACGGCACGGCCGCCGAAGAAGAACCCATCGCCGGTGCGTCCGACATCATCACGATGCACATCGTCGCCCGATTTTGCTTTCGCATCGCCATAGCCGATGCCCTCGGACTTGATGGCCATGTTCTCCCACCAGAGCCCGGTTTCATCGCCGTCCTCGGCAATGAAAGCCGCACCGAAGACGTCAAAGGCGATGTTCTGGACGAACTCGGCGTGGCTGGAATGGTGGACATAGCCCCAGCCCGGCGAACCGCTGACGGTGTTGCCGAAGGCGATGGCGGGATTGTCCTGATCTTCGGTACCGGTCCTGTGGAAATGGAACGAGTAGCGGGCCTGGATATTGCTGTCGGCCGCGACGCTGTCGAGTGTTTCGACATGGAAGGCCGGTCTTGATTTGTCGGTGCGGCCCAGATCGTCGAAGGCGGCATAGCGCACGTCGACATCGTCGTTATGCATGAACATGACATGGCCGCGATGGTGAATCTCGGTCGCCTCGCCATCCTCGCTGGAGATGGTGACGTTGCGCGACATGTTGGCCACGTAGGCGGACAGGTCATCGCGCGGGGCGTCATGATCGTATTGCAGCGCGCGGTCGATAGTGACGGTGCTGCCGTTGATCGCGGAGATCACCACCTCTTCGTCCTGGCTTTCGATATGTTCCTTTTCCTGACCGTTCCAGGTCCAGCCGGTCTTGTGGGTGCCGGTGAGAACGATGGTGTCGCCCACCGACCAGTTGTCGGGGATCTCGGCAAGATGGATCTCGTTGTCGCCCGCCATGGGAGCGGCCGCGACCTTGGTGTAGGCTGTCTTCTCTGCGCCGTGGATTTCGGCTTCTCCATGGGAGATAACGCCGCGCGAAAGCAGCGTCGGGTCCCAGCCGACATCGATATCGCCGTTATTGGCAATCACGATTTCGGCCCGTACACCGTCTTGCACTGGGTTGTCTTCGGTACCGATTTCAAGACGGCCCGACGATGATATGACCATCGTATCCAGAAGCATCTTCGTGTCGGTATCGGTCGCGAAGGACAGTTCACCGTCGACCCGGACGGTAAACAGCGACTCGTCGCTTTCGCCGTCATAGCGCACCGAAACGCCCTTGGGGATCAGGACCTTGGCACCCGCATCGGGGATGCGGCCCTCATACCACGTGTTTGGGTCGAACCAGTCACCGTCACGCACGGCAACATGGGTCGCCTCGGAGCGCGGCACGAGATCGAGAAGCTGTCCGTGCTCCATGGCTTTCATGTCGTCGTCGGCATGGGCTGCATGGCCGGAATGATCCGGCTCACTTTTCACGGCCGCGACGAAGGCGTCTTCCTCTTCGGCTGTCATGGGCTGATCATACACCGAATCGTCGCCATTTGCATGGTCATGTCCACCGTCGCCCATGTCGTGGCCGCCATCCATGCCGCCATCGTGGTTCCCGGACCCGTCGCCCATATCGTGGCCGCCATCCATGCCGCCATCATGATCCCCGGACCCGTCGCCCATGTCGTGGTCGCTGCCGTCGGTCACAGGTTCTGGGGGCGCCTGGGTCAGGTGGTCGGCACCAAGAGTGCCGCGCGCGCCGTTGGTGTCGGGGCCAGACCATTCCATCGTCAGCGTCTGTGCGCCGAAATTCTCGAAATAGCGCACTTCGATCGCATGCGCGCCGGCGCCGAGTTCAAGTTCGACATGCTGCATGACATCGCCGTGGGGATTGTCGTTGTCGAGCACCTGAACGCCATCGATATAAAGCGCCGAGCCGTCATCGGATGTGAGATAGAAACTGTAGGTCCCCGCCTTTTCGACATTCAGTTTGGCGCTGTAGCGCGCTGCGAAATTGTCGGTTGGCCCACCTTTCCAGAATGGGTTGTCCGAGGCGCGCGCCATGTCGAGTGCGGCCACCGCGCCGGTCGCATCAGGCGTTGCGTCGAAGTCGACCTGCGACAGGGAGTCGACGCTTGAATCAAGTCTGAAATAGCTTGCGAGGAGCCCCGCGCCGTTATCCGTTGCGTCGCCGTCATCGGCCGGAGGCGTATCCTTGGGCGGGGTGTTGTCACCCTTGTCGTGCTTCTTGTCGCGCTTGTGGGGCGTAGATTTGCCAGGTTGCTTGATGATGAAGGGCTGGCCGAAGAAGCTGAAGCTCGGGGTATCAAAGAACGAGGTGCCGCTGAAGACGCTTGGCTGGAAAATGTTGGTCACGGGGGCGAGCGAAGAGATGCTATTGCCCGACCCGCCAACGGGGCTCCAGAAACCATTCATGCCGAAAGAACTCGACTTGAAACTCGTACCGAAAAAATCTGTTCCGTTGTTTTCACCGAAAGGCATTTTCGATGCTCCTGTAATAAGGACGACGCTTGCGCCCCTCGATGACTGACCAACTTTCGTGTCCATTTCTGGGCGGGCCGTGGGTCAAAAAAAGATACAATCCCCAAGAATGTGTCCACTTTCGAACGGCTTAGGCCGCACGCCTTCAGGGAGACGCGGGTTGGCACAGCCCGCAGTCCTACAGGGAACCCGAAACGCATTTCGGATCCGTGTGAAAACATCCAGTGATGGGACTCACCGCTACCTCGCGCCGGGCATTCTGCGTCCCGACATAATTTGTAACGATCTGTTACCCGAGCCCTGCCGAGGCAACAAATACCCGTGGAGAGCGTCAGCGAAACAAGCGCTTTTCTGCCCAGAATAGGCTGTATGTGGGGGTTTTCTGCCGATCCCTATCCATTGGATGAGGTTGCCAATCGGCACCTGATCATGCGGGTATTGGCGGTTTCAGAGATTGAAGTGAAAATCGTCCGAAGACAGGACTTCGTTGAGGATCGAACTGCCACGTTCAGGCGGTGGCGCAGGCTCGAGCTGTGGTGCCTGGGCGGTTCTGTGCGCGGGCGCCGCTGGGCGTGCGGGCCTGGCCCTGGGAAGGTCCTGGGTCGCGCAGTGATCCTCGACCGGCGGGCAGACGCCGGACGTGAGCAGGAAGAACAAACCTTGACGGGTTCCCCTCAGGTGTTCGGGAACTCTGTTCTGTCGCATCGTCTGAGTCATCACATCGTCTCGACTGTCGAAGCCGGAGAGATTCCGGCGCTCGAAGCAGGAGAAACAGATAAAACTGGCGAAAAAAGGGCGCTCCGCCGGGCGCGGCAAAGTTCTGGTGCATTGGGTCTGGGTATCATCGGGCACTGCTCCCTGCCGATGCGGACGCGGACTCAGCGATGTGCCGTCAGCGCCTCGTGATAGATTTCTAGGATCCGATCGATCTTCTTCTGCCAGTCGAACCGGCTTTTTATCTTCTGTATGCCTGCCTCGCTCATATTGTGGCGTGTTTCGGGGTCGTTGGCCAAGGTTAAAATTGCCTGCGACAATCGATGGTGGAAATCCCGCCGAGGGGCGGGTGCCACCAGGATGCCGCAGGTCGGGTCTATGTAGTCCGCGGGACCACCCCAATCGGCGGCGATAACCGGGCGGCCCATGCTCATTGCCTCAAGCACCACGGCCCCGCCGCATTCCCGCAGGGAGTTGAGGATCAGTGCATCCGATGCGCGCAGCACTTCGGCACAATCGCGTTGCGGCCTGAAACCGTGGAAGCTGACATGCCCGGTAAGGCCGGCCTCGCCGATCCGTTTTTCGAGCCTGGCGCGTTCGGGGCCGTCGCCCAGGACATCGAGGGTGACATCGGCGCCGCGTTCACGCGCAAGGCGGATGGCTTCGATAGTGAAATCCAGGCCCTTGAGGGGGATGAGGCGACCCATGAAGACCAGCCGAAGGCGGCCCGGTGATGCGGGAGCGCGCGGCGTATCGTCTGTGGACCAGACGGAAAGATCAACGCCATTCTCGACCAGCAATTCAGCGCGGGTGCGATCGGGCACGGGCAGCCCGTCGCGGGTGCGCTCATTGGCGACCAGCAGAACATCGGCGCGCCGCTTTCCGGGGATCGCAAGGTTGGCGAGCATGCCGAGCGCGCGCGCCGCCGGGATAAGGAGCCTCGTCGCACGGCTTTCGTAATCTTCGTAGCCTTCGGGATAGGACATGTTGCCATTCATCGGCCCGATGACCACGGGCACGCCGAAGCCGTGGATGCGCGAGGGCGCGCGCGGGGAGACGGGGATCGGCTGATGAATGATATCCACGCGTCCCTCGCCGACGAGCCGGCGGATCAGACGCGCCTGGTAATACTCGTTGATCTGGTTGAGCAGGTTGCCGATCAGCACCGGGCGCATCGCCGCCGGAAGGCGCCTGCCGATACTCCAGGTTGCCCGGTGAAGGGCGGTATCCTCGATGAAATACATGTCGTCGGTGAAATCGGGCAGCGCCTCGGTCAGCTCGTGGCGGTTGCGGCTATGGGCGATCAGTGTCGCCGGGATGCCGCGCTGCTTGAGAATCTCGAAATACTTGAGCGGCAGGAAGGCTTCGCCACCCATGCGAGCCGAGGCGTTCTGTGCAACGATCAGAACCTTGGGGCCGTAATCCGGCGTCGGTGAAACGGGGTTCTCGCAAGCTGGTTTTTGGTCCATAAAATTGGCACTGTCTTATGAATTTGAAAATGGTCGGTCCCATCGCGGCCGGATGTCATGACCTTACGAGAGGCAAGCGTTTTTCCAATGGCGTTTTTTAGTCCTTTTTCCGAACAGACCGCGTTTCCAGAATGACGGCAACGCTGAAGACGGTCGCGATCAAGGCCAGCAATTCTCTGGATTTCCTCAAACATGCCTTTCGCCTATATGAAAGCGGCGCACCGTTCACGGTAGAGCGCGCGGGGCTGGACCTGTCCCATTATCCCGGTCTCGATATCACCGAGCGGCTGGCGACATCCCCTGGCGGCGGCTGGGGGCAGCACGCTTTCACGCCGGGTATGTCGGATGCGCCTGCGCAGATCCTGTTCTCGTCGGGCACCGAGGGGCATCCGAAACCCATCGTGCTGAGTCAGCGCAACATTTCGGATGTCGTGATGCGGTTGAATGCGGCGATGGAGCCGGATGAGTCCATCCGAGAGTATATCGGTGTTCCGGTGACCTATTCATTCGGATTGGGGCGCGTGAGGGCCGTATCGGCGGCGGGCGGGCGCTTTTTCCTGCCCGAGCGTTTCGACCCTGTCGAAATCCGCGAGATGCTGGAGCGGGGTGAGATCAACGCCGTCTCGGCTGTGCCGACGCTCTGGCGGCTCGTGCTGAGCGCGCCGGATGCGATCGGCGACGCAGGCCAGGCGGTGAAATGGATCGAGATCGGCAGCCAATACATGTCAGGCGACGAGAAGCTGGCGCTGAAAGCCCTGTTTCCCAATGCGCGCATCGTGCAGCATTACGGCCTGACCGAGGCATCGCGCAGCACGTTCCTGGACGTATCAAGAAGCGATGAGGCGTTGCTTGAAAGCGTGGGAACGGCAAGTCCGCCAAGCGAGGTCCGGATCGGAAGTAAGGGCGAAATCTGTATCCGCGGCGATCACGTTGCGCTGGGCGTTCTGAACGATGCCGGGGGGATCGATGCGATCTCGGACAGTGACGGTTGGCTGCACACCAAGGACGAGGGCGCGATCCGTGACGGAGCACTCTACTATCTCGGGCGACTGGACGACCAGATGAATATCGCCGGTGTCAAGTTGAACGCCGAGAACCTGGAGCGCGCGATCATCGATCTGTGCGGCTGTGAGGGCCGGATCGCGGTCAGCTCGATATCCGACCCCTTGCGCGGCGACGCTGCCCTGATCGCTGTCGATGACAGCATCGCCGAAAGAGCGCCCCTGATCGAAAAGGCGGCTGAGCTGGCTTTGAAGGGATCCGGGGTCGATCAGAGCGGTTGCGTGCGGCTGTTTCCGGTGGAGGCGATCCCGGTGACGGGAACAGGCAAGATCCAGCGGCGCAAGCTGCGCGCGCTATACGATGCGCGAGGCGAAGCCATATCCGCTGAGAGCACGAGCGAAGCGCCTGAGGGCCGGACATTGACCCAGTCGGAAGCGAGGGTTGCCGAAGCCTGGCGCAAGGTGGCTGGTGCGCGTGCGATTACGCGAGACGACACCTTCTATGATGTGGGCGGGGACTCGCTGAGCGCCGTTCAGATCGGACTTGTGATGGAGCGGCAGTTCGAGCGCGCCACCGTACGGGCCACGCTGGAAGGGCGGACGCTGAGCGAGGTCGCGGCAACCGAGGATGCCGCGGGCTCGGGTGATGCGACGGGTGCCCCCGGCACAGTCGCGCTGCCGGAAAGAACCACGGCGACTTGGTCGATCAACGTCACCCGCGCGATCATGGCCATTGCCGTAATGTTCGCGCATTGGGGGCCGGGGTTCTTTGAACGGCTGGGTATCGCGGAGGAGGTGACTTATTTCCTGGGCGGTTTCATGCGAATGGGCACCGAGGGTTTCGCCACGGTCTTTGGCGTGGGGCTTGGGTTCTTTTTCCTGCCCGCCTATGGCAGCGACCCGGCGTCGGTGCACAAGCGGTTGCGCATCTCGTTTCTGCTGGTGCTGTCAGGGCTCGGCCTGCTGGGGGCTGTGCATCTCTTGCTGCTGATGATCGAAGGACAGGCGATCACCGGCCTCAGCGTCGCTCGCGCGTTCTACAACATCTTGGCATATTACGTACTGGCCTTCGCCACGGCAGGCATCTGGCTGCGCTATCTGAGCGGCGGACAGAGCGTGATTTTCCGGGCGCTGGTGGTCGTCGTGCTGGCTTTGCCGGTGACCTGGGCGATGCGGGCGATCCTGCCGGATCAACAGTTGAACAGCATCCTGGAATGGCCTCGGCTGATGGCAGTGGCGGGCTACAGCTACTTCCAGCTATCGGCACTGGTCTTCGGCGGGATCGCCATTGGCCACTGGTATTCGAAGCAGGATGACCTTCACGCGGCAAGCAGGGCGCTGGCGGTGGCCGGTGCCTGTGGCATGGCGTTGTCGATGATCGTGGGGCTGGACGTCCTGCCACCCAATCCCTTTGCCACGGGCAGCTCGCCGTTTTTCATCAGCCTGCTCGGCTATGTCTTCTATTTCTTCGCGACGGTGTTTCTGGTCGGGATTTTCGATCTTCTTCTCAGGCATTGGAGCGGACTGGGGAGCACCGCCCGTGCCGTCCTGCAGATCCTGATCGTTATCGGGGGTCTGGCGCTTCCGATCTACGCGTTTCATGGGATCGTCATCCCGATGAAGGATATATTGCTGCTCATCGGACTGCCCAGCGCCGCCGCCCTGGTCCTGCCTGTAGCCGCATTCTTTGCGGTGATGGTTTATCTTGGATGGAGGCTCAGGCGGATGTATTTTGGCTAGTGTGCCGAAGTCGCTTGAGCCGGCGCGTGTTCGCGTGCAGCCATGGCCGCGTCGTTCCCTGAATCATCGTGCAAGATGCCTCACAATATAAGGCTCAGTTTTTCCACAGCGCAGATGCGGGAACAATCCTTCAGTCGGTGGGCGTCACCTTCATCGAAAGGATGCGGTCCTGTTTCTCGCGCTCAAGCGTATAGGTGACGGTGCGGCCATCTTGGATGCGGCCCTGCCCCGATAGCTCAAAAACACCGTCCTTGGTTTCGCGCAGCAATCCCGTGGTCGCGCCGGCATCGTCATAGCGGATCACGTCTTTCCAGGGCGCAGACCAGTGCAATAGCGGGTCATAGTCGGCCCGACGGGCTTTGGCGTCATAATCGACCGATTTCAGTCTCATGCCGCCATCATTGGGCGAGGGTTCATATATGCGCTTTTGGTGATTGGGAAAACTGATCGAGATGATCGCAGGCGCGCTTTCATGTGCACCGTTCCAGGCAAAGACACCGATATCCACACGGTCGGTTGTGCGCGGCTCGTCCGGATCCGCCTTGAACCTGTCATGCCAGTCTATGCTGATCTCTGCGCGTGCGGCGCCAGGCGCCTCGGGCGTGATGCGAACGCGCGAAGGGTCGCCCTGAAGCAGAACCCAGGTGAACTCCAGGTCGCGGCCGTTGGGGTCCTCGGTATCGGCGGCCGAGACCACCATGTGCCTCGAGTATTCCGGCCCGCGCCAGATGCGCGCAATCGACGACGGTGTATTGAACAGTTGTTCCGGCATTCCCGCAAGCCCTGCCCTGACGCGGAAATCCTCTTCCTCGACCCTCAGCCGAACCATGGGGGGAATTTCATCGGGTTTAAGGGACGCCGCCAGAGCGACCATACGCTCGGGGGCAAGCCGACCCTTGGCAAACACCGCGCGGTGCGCCGGCCCGGCCTTGTAGGCGTCGCGCGAGTAGATACCGGGTTGGGAGCGGCGCATCACCATCTGAAGGGTGGGCACGATCAGAGATTCCTCTCGCAGCCGATCGCGCGTTTCGGGCGTCAGCGCGGCGACACTCATCAGGAACGCCCTCATGAAGGGCTTGTCGGAATGCGAAGACCCCTCCGAGATGACCGTATAAGGCCAGTTTACCGGGAACCGGTCATGCCCGTCGTAATCCCGGTGTTCAGGGTAGATATAGAGTTGATTGCTGACATAGCTGAGAAACGCGCGCTTGCTGTAGCGCGGAACCGTCATGGCAAGACGTCCCTGGCTTCGCGGGATGTCGCCGCGGGTGATCGCGGTCGAAGAATTGCCGATCACGATGGCAGGCAGCACGACCTGACCGGCGACACCGTAATCCATGTCTTGCTTGCGCAGCTCCGGGCCGAACTCCAGCCTGATCAGCCGCGGAAACATGCCGGGCGGCACCAGGGAGTGACCGCGATCACGATTGTCGTAGAGCACGCCGTCGAAACCGGCGGCCTTGCCCGCATTGTCCAGCCGACGCAGCAGCGCGGCCTCGGGCGAATTGTCCGATGCTTCGATGATGGGCAGCCCGCTTTCCGGCTCGGGCAGATCAAGGCCCGTCGCAACCCATCCGATACCCCCCAACTGGAACAGGTCTCCGGCCTCGAGCAGGACGGACTCCGCCCACGCGGGCAGGGGCAGGGTCGACGCCATTCCGGCAATCAGCGTCGCGCAAAGACAAAGGGCTTTTTGCAAATGCAGCATGGCGCAAGTCTTGCCCATGGCGCCCCGCGCTGCCAAGCCTTTTCTTTTACTCAGGCTACCATCTCTTGGCGATCACGCGCGCCGGGATGCCCACGGCGATAGCCGCTTCGGGAACGTCTTGAACCACGACAGCATTGGCGCCGATGATCGCGTGGTCCCCGATCTTGACCGAGCCAAGAACCCGCGCACCCGCACCCAGCTCAACGCCGCCACCAATCTCCGGCACCCCGGAACGGGTCGACGAGGTGCCAAGCGTGACCTGTTGGAAGATGATGCAATTCGGTCCGATTCGCGCGCGCGGATGAACAACAACGCCATTCGGATGGGGCAGCTTCAGCCCCCCCCCGATATCGCAATTGAGCGGGATCTCGGCCTGGGTGACAAGTGACCAGAACCGGTGCTGAAGAGCCCGCCATTTACGCAGCCATTTTGCGGCGAATCCCGATCTCGATCTGGCGGCCTGATAGCGCCGCTGGCACTGAAGGAGTCTGCGCGAAGGATCCCAGAGCGCCCGAGGGCGTTCTCGCGTCCAGTCGGGCGTGTCGGCGCTAACCGCCGGTGTTTCTCTCTGCATGTCGTTCATGAGTGGGCCTGCGGCGGTTCCGGATCAGATCAAGCTTTTCACAGTATTCATTTGGGTCCAAGCTGCTAGTGTATTCTGCTCGCGTTCACGTTAAGGGCTGGGAGATGATGACCAAGCCTATTGTTGCCGCAAATCTCCTGCGGAGGGAAAATGTTTCACCCCGCCTCGCTATTACATGAAGGGGTCAAGGAATCGCCCAATCCCCGCCATGCCTTGCCGGTAGTGCTCAGGGCAATTGTGGGACGCTGTTATGACTGATGTATTCAAGAAAATAATGACTCTTCTCAGCCGCCGCGAACGGCGGCGGTTCTACGTTCTTGTCGGGATCATGATCTTTGTCGCCTTTGCCGAGGTGTTCGGGATTTCTGCATTCCTGATCCTGCTGCGGGTGCTGGCCGAACCAGAGAGAATCTTTGAAAATCCCTATCTTACATGGGGTTATAACGCTGTCGGTATCGAGGATCCCTTCACTTTCCAGGTCGTGATGGCCGTCGCGGTTTTTCTGGTGATGGCTCTCAGCCTTGTGATCAAGGCGGGTGGCAACTACGCGATCATCCGCTTTTCCACGATGCGCGGCTACACGATCTCCAGTCGCCTGCTCCAAGCCTATCTGCACCAGCCCTACGCCTGGTTCCTGCAACGCAATAGTGCCGATGTTGCGAAAAGTGTCTTGGGTGAAGTGCAGAACGTGGTCAACAAGATCATCACGCCCGGAGGACAGCTGCTGGCGAATGGAATCCTGACCATCACCATCATCGGCTTCCTGATCGCGGTCGATCCGGTTATCGCCGTGATGGCGGCCTTGCTGCTGGGTGGCGCCTATACAGGGATATATTTCTGGCTGAGAGCCAAATTGCTGGTGATAGGCGAAGGCCTGCTCAAAGCCAATACCGAACGGTTTCGTCTGACCAACGAGGCAACGGGTGGCTTCAAGGAGGTCAAGCTGATGTCGCTCGAGAACCGCTATGTCGAGCGGTTCCGGCAACCGGCGCAGGCACTGGCCAGGAACGCCGCCCTTTCGCAGGTGATGAACCAGATTCCAAGATTCGCGCTGGAGGGCCTGACATTCGCGGTTCTGTTCGGCATCATCCTTGTGATGTTGTTGCGCAGCGAGGGCAATCTTTCCACTGCTATCCCGGTGCTTGGGGTCTTCGGTATCTCGGCAATGCGGCTTTTGCCCGCCATGCAGCAGGTCTATGGTGCCTTTGCCAACATCCGTTCTGCAAAACCGGTGCTCGACAATATCTACCGCGATTATACCGATGCGATTGCACACGGGACCAACCCCCCGCGCGGCCCAGGCGATGACGCCGACCTCTCGCTCGACCGCGATCTGGTCCTGAAAGGAATCGGATTTTCCTATGCAAGCGGTGACAGGCCGGCGGTTCACAACGTGGATATGGAGATCCCCGCATTGAGCACGATCGGTATCGTCGGCGGAACCGGGGCGGGAAAGACCACTTTGGTTGATCTGATTCTCGGACTACTGATGCCGGATACCGGCCAGATCATTGTTGATGGCGAGCCCTTGACCGCTGATAACATGCACCGTTGGCGTCGCTCGATCGGATACGTGCCGCAGACGATCTACCTGACCGATTCCTCGGTCGCTCAGAATATCGCCTTCGGTGTCCCCGAAGAGGCGATAGACCCCGAGGCCATGGAACGCGCCGCACGCGCTGCTGCGCTGCATGACTTCGTGATGGAAGAGATGCCGCAGCAGTATGACACGATCGTGGGCGAACGCGGCGTGCGCCTGTCTGGCGGCCAGCGCCAGCGCATCGGCATCGCGCGGGCCCTCTATCACGATCCGTCGCTTCTGATCTTCGACGAGGCGACATCGGCGCTGGACAATCTGACCGAGCGCGCGGTGATGGATGCGGTGCAACGCATCCGCAATACCAAGACCGTCATCATGATCGCCCACCGGCTGAGCACGATCCGCAAATGCGACCGGATCTTCCTGCTGGAACACGGCACGGTTCAGGCCTCGGGCAGCTACGAAGACCTGGTTGACGAGAACGAGACATTCCGGAAGATGGCCGCGGTCTGAACTTTGGGCGATCAGCCCTTGTCGAGCGGATCCCGATAGAGTCCCAGCTTCTGCTTGAGAACGTCAAACAGGAATGGCGGATCCTGAAGCAGGTAGCGCCGCCAGCGTTGCCGGGGCTCCTTGATCAAGCGATAGAACCATTCAAGGCCCATGCCCGTGACCCAGGGAGCGGGCCGCTGCAGTGTCCCCGCCTCGTAATCGATCGTTCCGCCAAGCGGCAGAAACAGTTCCACATCGGGCAGCCGGTCGCGGTACCTGAAAATGAATTTCTCTTGCCGCCCACCGCCGAGCCCTACCAGAAGCGCCTTGGCACCGGAGCTGTTCACAAGATCCAGCATATGGTCGATTTCGCCGGGCCGGTCCTCGAAGTCAAAGGACGGCGCGTATGTGCCGCAAATGAAGTCCCGCCCAACCTTGGCATTGATCCGCTCTGCCGCAATCTCGGCAATCCCGGGCTTGCCGCCCAGCATGAACACGGTCATCTCGGGATTTTCCCTGTGATGCTCATAGAAGCGCGGAAAGAAATCCGACCCTGAAACGCGTTCGCTTACCGGTGTGCCAAGGAACTTCAAGGCGAAATACATGATCTGGCTGTCGCAGGTCACCAGATCGAACCGTCTCAGCAAATCGTAAAATTCGCGATCTTTCCGGAGCTTGATCATCATATCGACATGCAGGGTCAGCATCACGCCGCGATCGAAATGCTCCACCACTTGGTCCATCGTGACATCGTGAACGAAGGCATTCAGCAACCGCACCTCTCGGAGCGGCGCCCGAACGGACGGGTTCTGCTCAGCCTCATGGGCCGGTTGCGCATGCATCGCTTCATCATCCATGACAGAAATTCTAGCACCTATCGGGTATCTGTGTTCTGTTTCGGTTCAGGCCGGTTTGAAGGGCTGGACCGGGAACATCACTCTTCTCGGTTTTTATGTCTGAATTTTGGCACGAAATAATCGTTTCGGAGAACCCCATCATTGTCAGGTTCGCGGCGATGTCGCGCATCAGATTACCTCCATCGCCAGTTCGAGGGACTGCAGGTCGATTTCAAAAGACTGCAACGAATACTTCAGGAACGGTTTTGTCAGATCATAGGCCGGTCCGACATGCTCGGGTTTTATCTTGCCACGCACCCCAATCCACTTGCAGCCGACCTGATGACACATGACGCGATAGACGTCCGTCATGTGCCCGCATGGGAAAAGCTCGATCAGGCTCTCCAGCCGCGAGGCGCGCGAGCGAAACAAGAGCGGCGCAAGGGCTGCGCCGTGGATCGAAACGATCTGCTGGGCCTGTTCGAACAGCTTGAACTGGTCGGTGACGGACAATTCCTCTGGATAGACCTTGGTGAATCCGCGTTGAGCCAGGAAGGCTTCGACTTCGGCCTCATTCTCGAGGTGGCGCGTCTTGCGCCGCGAGATGAAGACCCTGTCGGGCAAAGCGCCCTGCGCCCCGTTGCGGATGCCCGCCATTTCCAGTGCCGCCCCAACAAATGGCAGGCGCACCCATTCACTGCGCATGGCCCGGATTCCTGTCCAAGGCGAGACGTCAAAGTCGATGGCACCGCCCTGCACCGCCGTATCCGTACAAAGCGTTTCAATCCCGAACAATTCCGCGGCACGGCGGATGTGACCGGGCGTGTTTCCGGGCAGGACCACAAGAATCTCCGAAGGGTCGAACCCGCCTTGCTGCGCGATGACGAACAGGATCGGCAGGTGATTGTTCAGGAAATGCGCCCAGTTCTGGGGAACGTTGCGACGAAAATCGATGAAGGTCTTCTCTATGCGCCGTTGCTTTACCGTGGCGGGACGAAACGAGAGAAAGCGGCGCTTCGCGCGATTGGGCGGCTGCGCCACCAACGCCTTCTTTTCGAAAGCGATCGATCCGCCGCCCACGCGCTTTGCCGGAAGCGTGATGCGCTCGCAATCCGGCACGAAGCGATCGACAAGATGCGAACGCGCCGTGATCAGGCGATCCTCGGGGCAATCGTAAGGGTCGACCGTGACCTTCCCGGAAATCTGCTTCACGCTGGGTTCATCCTTCCCTCGGACGCCGCACATGCGCCGGGTATCGCGGTGCTTCGCGCTCTGGCTTCATGGCGGGAACCTCTTGTGGCGCCGCGCTGCTGCGACGCGGTTCGGTACCGGCGCGCGCAGCCCGCGGGTTTAGCGCTTTCGCTCCTGCGACAGCGGTCTGATAGCGCCCCATCAGCGCGCCAGCCAAAAGCCAGACCACTGGTGAGGTTGTGGCATTCGGAATAAGATCGATCAGCGCAGCCGCGAGAACAACCGTCAATCCCACTGTCGCCGGAGACAGGTTCAGACGGCTCTTGTTGAACGCCAGAAGAACTGGCGCCGCCGCAAGCAAGCCGAACTGCGCGATATAACCGAGCCACCCGTAAACCCCGATCACGATCACCCAATAGCCATCCGTCGCGGCGGCATCTCGACCTGACTCATGGCTGACGCGGTTTCTGCCCCAACTTCCCCATCCTGCAAGTGGCTTCTGGTTCGCCCGCTCAAGCAGCAGATCCTCGGCGTTGAATCTGTACTGCAGGGTGCTCGCCCTATCGGTGTCTATTTTCGAGAAAAATGCATGAATTCGGTCGGTCGGGACAAGATCGGCACCGCGCAGGATCGGATAGGTCATTACCGTAGCCGCGATCAGGGCGGCGCTCAGAAGCTGCATGCGCGCCCCGAAGAACAGCAACATGGGCAAAAGCAGAAACGCGATGGCGATGGCGCCGACGGATTTACACAGGATCAGCACCCCCAAGAGCCAGAGCGAGGCCAAGAGCCATTTCCCCGCGGACCCGTGCCTGAGTTGATCACGCCAGAGTGCAGCCGAGGCCAGCACGCCAAGCGTGAACAGGATGGCCACCCAAATCCCGTGGTTCAGGAAAAGGATCGGACGATACCCACCATAGCGGACATGCTGCGACCAGCTATGGCCGAAGAACCCGTAGATCTCGCGGTTCAGCCGCGGACTCATGCGCACTTCCCACAGTGCCAGCAGGGAATACGCCAGGCAGGCAAGCGCCAGAACCTTCAGCAGCGTCACATGGCTTTCCGGGCTTGCCAGGAAGCGGCGCGCCAGAAAGAACGGTAACAAGGACACAAGCAGATCGAGGTTCATCGAGAAGCTGTCATAAATGCGCATCCCCGATATGAAGCGGAACCCCTCCGAAACCGGTTCGCGGTTTGTGATTGCCGTAATGAATGGCGATCCGAACAACAAAAGCAGCAACACCCAAAACAGAACACGCCCGCGTTGCACGGTGAAGTCGTCTATCGAGAATGTCCTTTGCACGTCACGTCGCTGAGCAGGCGAGCGCGCCACAGCTGGACCTGCGGCATGCGCCTTGTGCATCTGTAGCATTGTATAGCACATGATCGCCGCGAACAGGCTTGGCACCAGCTGCTTCCCCCATGCCGGCAGCACCGGCAGGTCAAATGCGGTGATCTCGGGCAGCAGCATGTAACCGGCGATGATCGACCAGGCGAGCGCCTCGTTCACGGGACGCTTCGTGAACAGGATGAAGACGACAACGGGCCAGAGAAACAGGGCAAGATAGGCGAAATTCGATGGCATATGTGTCTATTCGTTTCTCGTCGCGGAACTGCGGTCGGCCTGAAATTGGCTTCTGTTCCATTCATACGAGGTTTCGGCCGCGCGCGAAACATCCGGATTGGTGATATGCTAGGTTGGCATACGTTTCCGGCCAACAATTCGGATTTGCCCTGCCCGATTGTTTCTCGAAATGTTGCAGGCCTTTACGAAACCGGTGCCGCCTACCTATAGTCCCGGATGAACCGGCATTTTTTGCGCGCATGAATTTCTGAACCGGACCCTGACGTGACGGAGACTGGCATTTCCTCTTCGCCATCACACAAGCTCGTTGTCTCGATCATCAATTATCGGACGGCAGAGATGACCATTTGCTGCGTCCGCTCGGTGCTGGATGATATCGGCGGTATCGATGCGCATGTGGTCGTCGTCGACAACCTGTCGGGCGACGGATCGGCCGAGGAGATCGCCGCCTGGATCGCCAGCCTGCCAGCCGATACACCGGTCAGCCTGATCCGATCCGATACGAACTCCGGCTTCTCGGGCGGGCACAATCAGGGTATCGGAGCGCGCGAGGCGGAATTCTACCTTGTGCTCAATTCCGATACGGTCGTGCGGCCCGGCTTTCTTGAGACGATCCTGAACACCGCCGATGCCAACCCTGATGCGGGGTTCCTGGCGCCTTGTATCGAATATGACGATGGCGAGCAGCAGGTCAGTTGCTTTCGCTTCCCCTCACCCGCAAGCGAGCTGATACGCGGTGCGCGAAGTGGCCCCGTCAGCCGGGTTCTCGCATCGCGCGAAGTGTCGCTCACCATGCCGCCTCGAAGCGACCAGATCGACTGGGCCAGCTTCGCCTGCATCCTGCTGCGCGACCGGATGATCCGACAGGTCGGTCCGATGGACGAAGGTTATTTTCTCTATTTCGAGGACGTCGAGTATTGCTGGCGTGCGCGGCGCGCTGACTGGCGGATCGCCTACGTGCCGGAGGCACGCGTCGTCCATTTCCGGGGTGGCAGCGGTCCCGTCAAGGCCCTTGCAAGCGGTCGCAAACGTCTGCCTGCCTATTACTACGCCTCTCGCACGCGCCTGTTTCGCCAGCTTTACGGGCCGCTTGGCCCTTTGCGGGCGAATGCCGCATGGCTTCTGGGGCGCTTGATCGCACGGCTGAGGGTTCTTGCTGGCAAGGAAGTTCCACCCAGCAACGCGGGCGAAGCGCGCGATATCTGGACCAACATCCTGTCGCCCCTAGGCGACCGGTATGCGCGGGAGAGCTGAGCCATGGCCGGACCCGATTTCATCATCATCGGCGCAATGAAATGCGGCACCAGCACTCTCGCCGCGCAGCTTGGCCTGCAACCCGGCATCTTCATGACCGATCCGAAGGAGCCGAATTTCTTTTCCGACGACGCGGTCTTTGCGCGCGGTCAGGGTTGGTATGAGGCGCTCTTCGCTGATGCCGCAGATGGGGACATCAAGGGCGAGGCCAGCACGCATTATGCCAAGCTGCCGACCCATCCCCACACGCTGGCGCGGATGTCTGAGATGCTGGAGTCGCCAAAGCTGATCTACCTGATCCGCGACCCGGTCGCACGGGCGGTCTCGCATTACATTCACGAATGGTCGATGGGCGTGATGTCGGGAGATATCGACAAGGCCTTCGCACAGCACGATGCGCTGATTGACTATAGCTGCTACGCGATGCAGATCGCGCCCTATGTGAAACAATTCGGCAAGGCCAACCTGCTGATCCTCAGCCTCGAGAAGATGAAGCAGGCTCCGCAGGCGACGCTGGAACAGGTTTGTGAATTTCTGGGATATGGCGGCACTGCCCAATGGCGCGAGGAAAGCGCGCAGGTCAACGCCTCGGCCGAACGCATCAGGCGCTTTCCCATGCACAAGCTGATCTTCGACAACCCCGTCGCCACCCGGTTGCGCCGCGCGCTGATCCCCCAGGCCTTGCGCGACCGGATCAAGGCGGCACGCCAGATGCATGAACGGCCCGAACTTTCCGCCGCATTACGCGCCGGTCTGGAGCAGCGTTTTGCGCACGATTACGTTGAGCTGCGCAAGATCTTTCCAGAACGCGACGACCTGCGCGCCAGCTATCCTTTCGTGACCGATGTCCGCTGATCCGCATATCGGCGCGGTTGTCATCGGCCGCAATGAAGGCGCGCGATTGAACCGCTGCCTCGATTCGGTGCTCGGGCGGGTGGCGCATGTCGTCTACGTCGATTCAGGATCAAGCGACGGCAGCATCGATGCGGCCCGCGCGCGCGGCGTCACGGTGATTGAACTGGATCTCGATACGCCCTTTACCGCGGCGCGCGCCCGCAATGCCGGGCTGGAGGCGCTGCTGGCGCTGGCGCATGTGGATCATGTGCAGTTCATCGACGGTGATTGTGAGCTTCGTGAAGGCTGGATCGAGACGGCACATGCCTTCCTGATAAGCGCCGATGATGTGGCAGTTGCGTTCGGGCGCAGGCGCGAACGCTTCCCGGAGGCGTCCGTCTATAACCGCCTCTGCGATTGGGAATGGGACACGCCGATCGGCGAATCCGGTGCCTGCGGAGGGGATGCACTGATGCGTGTGAGCGCCCTGCAGGAGGTAGATGGATTCAATCCGGGGCTGATCGCCGGGGAAGAACCCGATCTCTGCGTACGGCTGCGCGGGCGTGGCTGGCGGATCTGGCGGCTGGATCATGAAATGACGCTGCACGATGCGGCGATGTCACGTTTCGGCCAATGGTGGAAACGCACGCGCCGCGCCGGACATGCCTTTGCCGAAGGCGCGGCAATGCATGGCGCCGGGCCTACAGGACATTGGAGGCGGGAAACGCGCAAGGCGCTGGCTTGGGGCGCGGTTCTGCCAGCGGCGATCCTCATCGCAGCAATTGCGCTTGGCCCTGTCGCGCTTCTGGCGGTGCTGATCTATCCCGCACAGATCCTGCGCCTGGCCATCCGCGAGGGCCTTGACCGAACCGCCTGGGAGCGTGCCCTTTTTCTGGTTCTCGGGAAATTCCCCGAGGCGCTCGGCGCCCTTTCATACTGGCGCGGCCGCCTTCTGGGCCGCCGACGCGGGTTGATCGAGTATAAGTGAAAACGAATCCCGAAGAACGACGCTTGAGTCGGATCAATAGATTGGAGTCAAAGGTTGCATTTCATCAACTCAGCCGATCTTGTCAGTCAAGATTGGACCTTTCTTCAGCCTTTTTGCCTAGACCGCTCGATCAGTTGGGAATTCCATGTAGGTCGCCCACGGACAAGCATGGAGCGGATCGTCAGGAAGCCCAATCTAGCGCGATGGCGCGCAGCCTACCAATCAGCAAGATGTGCGGCGCGGGAAGAGCGCTCGGTTCTGGTCTCACACCTCCCGCGCATGAGTGCGGCAACCAACCTCTTTCGCAAGCGGTTCTGCCCGCAGGTTCCGCAGATCGCGTTTGCCTTCAACTTCACTGATATGCCGGTCAAGATGGATTTCAGGCGGCTGCGGTCCATGCTGGCAGGAATCGACGAGTTTATAGTCTTCTCGCAATATGAACGCAGTCTCTATTCTGAATATTTCGGATTCCAACCTGAGCGCTTTCGTTTTCTTCACTGGGCGATGGAAGCACCACAGCCTGGTCCGGAAAATCCTGTGAGCGGTCCAGACTCCTACCTGTGTTCCATCGGTGGAGAGGGGCGTGACTACAGGTTGCTTGCTGAGGCGATGCGTGCGCTTCCCGACGTTGCAATGGTCGTCGTCGCAAGGCCGCATAGTATCCGGGGCATCAATTTCCCTCAGAACGTCAAAGTTTTCACCAATCTGCCTGCACGACAAACCTGGCGCATCGTTCAGGACAGCGCGGGCGTGGTGATTCCGCTGCGGAGCGACAAGACCACCTGCGGGCATATCACTATTGTCGGGTCGATGTTGCTTGGTCGCGCAATGGTCATCACGGATTCACTTGGTGTAAGCGACTATGTCGAAGATGGGGTGAACGCTCATCTGGTTCCTGCAGGTGACACAGCGGCGATGATCGCTGCTGTGCAAGGCTTGTCGCATAATAGCGCAGCGATGCGCGATCTCGGAGCGCGCGCTTCGGCGCGCGCGAGAGAGAAACACGCGCTGTCGGGCTGGGTTTCTTATTTCACCGAAAAGAGTGCCGAATACGAAGCACGCCTGCCTTAGCCTAGCGCAGCCATCTGCGGCGTTGCCGAGCGAGCAGCACCCTTGCCATTGGCGCCGCCAGGACTGCGCGTAGGGCAGCGTATCTGTCATGCGACGTGCCGTCCAAGGCTGGTCTGTCGTATCCAAAGCGCCTGTAATCCTCGGCGTAGAACTCATGCACTAGGTCCAAGTCCTGACGGAACAGGCGCGGCCTGGGCTTTGGCTGCTTCAGAAGATGCCGAATTTCGGCTTCGGAGTCCGTTGTTCCAAATAGTTCGTCGATGCGTTGGAGCACTGGCTGAAATCCGTTTTCGAAATAAAAGACCTCCGCCGCTTCGGGAACAAGATCACTTTGCGGTCGAATATGATTGTCATAGACGCGCGGGTCACGCCTTGCCGCTGAAAAGACCAGCCTGAGCCAGGTCGAAAACCCAAGGCTGCTCGCTTTCGATATGCCGGACTGGAACCGATATTCGCTGACGATGCGTTCCACCGGGTCTCTTACGATCGCAAAACAATAGTGGATATCGGGGGGCAGCAGTAAGTTCAGTTCGCGTGCTGTCAAATGTTGCACTGGCTGTATCACGTCGCGCTGAAAGGCCGTGTCGCGCGTCCCGGCGTCTTCCAGAAGGCTAATCCCGCCGAACCGCTTTATCAGGTAATCCTCGATGCTTGTGCCGCCGGTTTTTGGAACATGCGCGAAGAAAATGTGACCCATTGGGGAAGTGACGAGTGGCATGGAATGACTTTCATTATCTTGTTTGATCGTAAGCAGCTCTCGTGTGTGCCTCCAGCTCCTCCTATCGCCCGCGCGCCCAATCGCTGCGGGATTTGCGCAGCCGGACGGCGATATGAACCGATGCATAGACCATGAAGGCCAGTGGCATTCTTGCCAATAGTCCAAGAATATCGGCGCGGCCCAATGGTGCCTTGCCCTCGCGGGCGGGCAGGTCGGGATAAAGGCGGTGAATCTCTTTGACCCCATCATCCTGCCGGCGTCGCACGCGCACAAGCCTGCGAAACCCTTCCACCATCGGCCAGTGATAGCACGCCGGGACCTCGACGCGCTCATCGGGCGTGAACTGGAGACGCACGAAGGTATCGTCCGATATGATTTCCGGAAATGCGCCCCAACGTCTGCGGCCGCTATGGTTCACCGCGAAAAGCCCCGCCCCCACGGCGCCGCCCTGGACAAAGGGCAATGCCTGCCAAAGCCGCGCATACTGGCGCGTGACCCATGTCCGCGCCGGTGCGACCCGCAGCGTCCCCGTGGCATAGCGCGGTGCATCCCCTGCCAGCGCGGCACGCAACTGACCCAGCATTTGAGGGTCAAGCCGGATATCGGCGTCGAGGAACACCAACACCTCACCCGTGGCCGCACTGTCACCCGCGTTGAGCGCCTTCACCTTGCCGGGTGCGGGCACGTCGAGGATCTGCAGGCTCCAGCCGCGCGCCTCGATGGCCGGGGCAAAGGATGCGGCAACGCCCACCGTATCATCGGTGCAGGCATTCGCGGCCAGGATTACCTGGATCCGCCCTGCCGCCTCGTCCTGATCGAGAAGAGATTGCAGGCATGCCCCGATATAGTCTTCCTCGTTGCGCGCAGCGATAACGACAGAAAGCTGCGGTGCCCGCGCCTCTGTCCCCTCCGTTGTCGTCGTCCGCGCTGTCATCTGGCTTCTGGTCCTCATCCGGGCGCAACGCCGGTGCTGCATACCGTTACCTGTTTGGATGCCGCCTTGTCGATAACTTCGGCCCCCGGCCGTGCGCCGGCCTGCCGCCACTTCTGAAATATTGGACGCATCCGCAAGGCTGGTTTACACAGACGGTCATATTTCAGGACGATAGACCCGAAGGTTGCACATTGTTTTTCGACGGCGTGAATTTCCCCATTGCGGCCACAGTCCTGACAAGGCCCCTGTGCAGAACAACCGCATGATCAGGATCGGCATCATCGGCACCGGCTTCGTGGCGGATCTCTACATGCGCTCTCTGGCCACGCTCGAGGGAATAGACCTGATCGGCGCGCATGACATTCGCAGCGACAGGCTTTCGGCCTTCTGCGCCTATTGGAAGGTGGCCGCCTTCACGGGTCGCAACGACCTGCTGGATGCGCTCGGCCCCGGCGGGATCGTTCTCAACCTCACGAACCCTTCCGCGCATTTCGAAATCAGCACGTCGGCGCTTGAGTCAGGCTGTCACGTCTATTCCGAAAAGCCACTGGCCATGAGGCTCGAGGATGCGCAGACGCTCCATGCGCTGGCAGCGCGGAAGGGGCTAATGCTGGCCTCGGCGCCATGCAGTTTCCTTGGCGAAGCGGCGCAGACGGTCGCGGCGGCGGTTCGGGCCGAGGTGGCGGGCAAGGTTCGCCTGATCTATGCGGAACTCGACGACGATTTCATCCCGCAGGCGCCCTATACCAAATGGCTGAGCGAGAGCGGCGCTCCCTGGCCTGCCGGAGACGAGTTCAATGTCGGCTGCACGCTGGAACACGCAGGGTATTACCTGACCTGGCTTATCGCGATCTTCGGGTCGGTGCGGACGGTAGTGGCGGCCTCGGCCTCGCTGGTGGCGGATCAATTGCCGGTGGACAATCCCGCGCCCGATCTCTCGGTGGCGACGCTGTTTTTCGATTGCGGGGTCGTTGCGCGGCTGACCTGCTCCATCATCGCACCGCATGGGCACGGGCTGCGCATCATCGGCGACAAGGGCGTGATCGAATTGGACGAGGCCTGGAACAACGCTGCCAAAGTCCGGTTCCGCCGCCGCTTCACACTGCGCCGACGGCTTGTGAATGCCCCGGTCGCGCGACGTCTGCGGTTGTCTGGTGAAACCCATCCCAAGGTGGGCCGCTGGGGCGCGGCGTCGATGAACTTCATGCTGGGTATCTCTGAAATGGCCGATGCCCTGGCTGCCGGACGGCCCTCACGCATCTCCGCCGACCTGGCCTTGCACCTGACCGAAGTGACGCTTGCCATCCAGAACGCAGGCGAAACAACGGGCGCGCAGACCATGCAGACACGTTGTGATCCTGTTGCGCCAATGCCCTGGGCGCAGAACTTGAAGGGGGCCTGAGATGACACGACCGATCAGATTGGGCATTGCTGGGACCGGGCGCATGGCGGCACGGATGCTCCAGGCGCTTAAGCATATTCCCGACGTCACCGTGACGGCCATCGCCTCGGGCGATGGAGAGCGCGCGCGCTGGTTTGCCGATCAGTGCGGTGTCGCCGAAGCGACGGGCAATCTTACCGACATGGTGCAGAACGAGCAGGTCGATGCGGTCTATGTCGCCGGACGCACCCGCGACCATGCCGCTGCTGCGCTACAATCGGTAAAGGCCCGAAAGCCGGTGCTCGTCGAGAAACCGCTTGCCCTGACCGCCGACCAAGCGCGCACGCTTGCCGAGGCGGCACGCGAAAGCGATTGCCTCGTGATGGAAAACCTCTGGTGCCTCGCGCTGCCCGCCTACCTCGCGTTGCGCGATCAGTTGGCGGGAGGTGCCTATGGCAGCCCTGTTCACCTGCATTTCGATTTCGGCTACCCTGTGCAGCCCGCAAGCCACGCTTCGCTGTTCGACCCCGAAGACGGCGGTGTGATCCTTGACCGCGCGGTCTATGGCGTGGCGCTGGCGCTGAATCTGCTCGGGCCGGTGACAGATGTGGACTGTAACGCGCAAAGAAATGACCGGGGTGTCGACGTGGTGGCCGACCTTCGCCTGCACCATCAATCCGGTGCGGTCTCGCATGTCGCTGTCGCGCTCAATGCCCTGATGTCGAATACCGCCTCGCTGGCCTGCACCCATGGCCATCTGGGTCTTGGCGCGCCTGTGGTCGGTGCCGAAGTCCTGACCGCATCGCAGATGCTCCCCGCAGCGGAGACAGAGGCCCGGCCCGGCGCGCAGGTCGGACTGACGGACCGGATCCGTGCATGGCCCCGCGCCAGGAAATTCAAGCGCAAGCGCGATATGTCTGCGGGCCGGTTTCTTGGCTACGGGGCAGATCCCTATCTGCCTGTTCTGACGCATTTCGTCGAGCTGATCCGGGGCGGGCAGCGCGAAAGCGGTCTCATCCCGCTCGATCTGTCGGTCAGCACGCTCGAGATCCTGCAACAGGCCCGCGGCCGGACCGTGGAGGGGTAGAGACATGCGGATCGGATACCTGATGAACGCCTACCCAATGACCAGCACGACCTTCATCCGGCGCGAGATTCACGCGCTTGAAGCCACCGGGGTCAGCATCGCGCGATATGCGATCCGGCCCTGGTCTGAGCCACTGGTCGACGATCAGGACAAGGCCGAGCAGCACAAGACATTCTATCTCCTGGTCGGTCGCCTGCCCGCCTTGCTGGCGGATTTCGCCGCCGAGACCCTGGCCAATCCCAAGGGGCTCTGGCGCGCGCTTCAAGGCTGGTGGCAACTCTGGCGCAATGCGGGGGGCGGGTTCGTGCCGCATGTCGCCTACCTGCTCGAGGCCGTTTCCCTCAAACGGCGTGCGATACGGGACGGGATCACCCATCTGCACACGCATTTCTCAACCAATTCCGCCGCCGTCGCCATGCTGTGCCACCGGCTTGGTGGACCCGGATACAGCTTCACCGCTCACGGCCCGGACGAGTTCGTCGATTGGGGCCGCTCCTCGCTGGCACTCAAGGTCAGTGAGGCACGCTTTGTTGTCGCGATATCGGAATTTTGCCGGGTGCAGCTGGCCCGCGCCGCGGGCATGGCGCACTGGGACAAGATCGAGATCGTCCGCTGCGGCATCGACCCGTCAGAATTCGCGCCCAGTAACGCGCCCTTCGATGCAGAGGCCCCCTTCGTCACGGTCGGGCGGCTATGCCCGCAAAAGGCCCAGACGCTGATCGTCGAGGCAGCTGCGCAGGTGGTCGTGCGCCACCCCGATCTCCGCATCGTCCTGATTGGCGATGGCGAGACGCGCGGCGCAATCGAAGCCGCCATTGCCAGGCACGGTCTTCAGGATAATATCACGCTGCTCGGCTGGCGCGACAATGCCGAGGTGCGCCGCCAACTCGAAGCCGCCCGCGCGCTTCTGCTCCCCAGCTTCGCAGAAGGGCTGCCCGTGGTCATCATGGAGGCGCTCGCGCTGGCCCGGCCCGCAATATCGACCTACATCGCGGGCATTCCCGAATTGGTGGACGATTCCTGCGGCTGGATCATTCCTGCCGGATCGGTCGACGACATCGCTGCGGCGATGGACAGCGCTTTCGAAACCCCACCTGAATCCCTTGCCCGGAAGGGCGCCGAAGGCCGCCGCCGGGTCGAAGCACGGCACGATGTCAACAAGAACGCCCGACAGCTCAGGGCGCTTTTCAACGCGACCGAAGGAGGTGCCGCAAATGGAAAGCCTTCGCCGGACTGTCTTGATGCCCTAAAGGAACCCGTACAGTGAAGATCACGTTCATCTGCACCCCTCCCAACCTTTCCGGCGGCAACCGCGTGATCGCGATCTATGCCGACCTGCTGACAGAGATGGGTCATGACGTGACGATCGTGGCACAGCCTCATCCCCATGTCAGCCGAAAGCAGGCGCTCAAGCGATTCCTGAAAGGCCAGAGGCCACAACCTCGCCCCGAGAAAAGCCATTTCGATAACATGAAGGCGCGGCTGCATCTTACTTCGAATACTGAACGGATCACCGATGACGATGTGCCTGACGGTGACGTGGTGATCGCGACTTTCTGGACCACCGCCTACATGGTCGCAAATCTGTCCGCGGCAAAGGGCCGGAAATTCTATTTCGTGCAGCACCACGAGATCCACAATCCTCTCTATTCCGAGCTTGGTGCAGCTTCCTATCGACTGCCACTCAGGAAGATCGTCGTCTCAAACTGGCTGCGGGATGTCATGAGGTCCGAGTATGGCGAGGGCGATGTGCCTGTTGTGCCCAATGCTGTGGATCACGAACAATTCGTATTCCACCCGCACGACAAACGAAGTGTACCGACCGTCAGCCTGATGTATTCCGGCAAACTCTTCAAAGGCATGGATATCAGCCTCAAGGCTCTCGATATCGTCAAGAAACGTCTGCCCGAACTTTCGCTTTTGGCTTTCGGCACCATCGACCCCCTCGAACGGCTGCCGCTGCCCGGATATGCGACCTATCACAAATCGCCACCACAGACAGATATCCCGCGGATCTATGCTGCCAGCGATGTTTATCTTTTTGGCAGTAGTTCAGAAGGATTCGGCCTTCCGGTGCTCGAGGCGATGGCCTGCGGTTGCCCGGTCGTCGCCACGCGCACCGGCTGCGCCCCTGATGCGATAAGAGATGGCTTCAACGGTTATGTTGTCGATATCGACGATGTCGAAGCCTTGGCGGACCGCTTGGTCAGAGTGCTATCCGCAGCACCTGATGTCTGGAAAACCATGTCGCAGAATGCCGCGAACGCGGTTGAGTCCTATTCCTGGAAAGACAGCGCACGCATATTCGCTGCCTGCCTGGAGGAGCGTTGAAATAGGGTGACCAAAAGACAGTGCCTCGCCCTCCTGCCGATACGTCCGACTGATCAGAGATGTTCATGCCATGTCAGTTAGATATGATCATGGTTTGCGCGCGCTGCACGCCGTGGGGTCGTCCGGTGGCGCGATGCAGATAACTCAATACCCGTATTCCTTGCCATATTCCTCGTGTCGGCTCAGGTAACGGCATTTATTGAGGACAACGCCCAGAACATTCGTGCGCGCGGCCAGTTCCTGTTCGCATTTGTCGATATCCTCGATCGTGGATTTTTCAGCCTCTGCGATCAGCAGCGCGCAGTCCACCTGGTCAAGAAACGCCATAGTGTCGTCGCCCGCAAAGAGCGGCGGTGTGTCGAAGATCATGATATCGGGTCTGAACTGCGCTTCGATCTCGTCCACCACATGAGCGGAGCGTGAGCCTTGCAGGAGCTCGGCCGGGTTGCGTTCAGGGGCGCGATTGGCGCCGAAAATCAGGTTCTTGCCATAACGGCGCATGTGTTTCTCGGGCGCTTCATCGCCGGCAAGGGCGCGGGCGAGTTGACACGAGTCTGTCAAACCTAGCATTCGCGCCATGCTGGGGCGGCGCATGTCGAGCTCGAGCAACATCGAATGAACGTCGCTTTGCCGCGAAAGGCTGAATGCCAGATTGATGCATGTCATCGTCTTGCCCGCACCCGCCGTTGGCGAAGTGATCGCGATACGTGTCCAGTTCTTGCTGCGCATCTTTTGCAGCAGCTTGGTGCGCATCACGTCATAGGGCACGCTTTCTGGGCAGGAGCGGTGACTGATTATGCGATTGCGGTTCAGGAGGCGGTCAGAAGGCTGGAACGGTTGCACCGCCTTCCAGATTTCATCGCGATCACCAAGAGCCATGTCCTCGTGAAGGATCAAAGTGTCGTTGCTCTTGTTTTCGCTACGCGGCTTGACCTGTGCATCCGGTCGTTCGCGACCCTGCTCTCCACGGCTCTCGCGAGCTTTCTTCAACGCTGCCTGAATACGTTCCATTGGGTTCTTACCTTGCCTAGAATGCGCTTCGGATCTGCTCGACGATGTCTGAAAGGCCGGTTTTCTCGAGGCCTTTCTCGATCAGAAGATCCATCGGCAAATACAACAAATGAACGAGGTAGAGCCCAACGGGGATCCCCACCGTGACGAAGATCAATGCGGTAATGATGATGCTTCGCCGGGTTAACGCCTGACGCCGTGTGCGAATGTAGGGGATCGACACGAAGGGCGTGATACCCAGCCGGTTCGTCAGATCCGCCGGGCGGCGGATGGAACGGTTCAGCATCTCTATCAGGACTACGAAGGCCGCGCCGAGACCGATACCACCTGCGACGCCCGCCGCAGCGATTTTCTTGCGCGGCGGACTGGTGGGTGCTCGCGGAACCGTCGCCTGCTCGACGACGGCGATCCGTTGGCCGCGCGACTGCGCCTCGATCTGGTCACCGGTGCGGGCTGCAGCAAGATCGCGTGTGGCCTGTTGGTATTGCACCTGGAGGTTCTCGTAATCGCGCTCCAGCGTGCCGAGGGCGATGGCGTTTTCCGGCGTCTCGTCGATGGACTCCTCAAGCGCAGTCAGTTCCTCGACCAGCGAGGCCTTCTCTTCCAGGATATACTCCATCTGGGCGTCGAGATCGGCCAGCTGAATTTCATAGGCTGAGAGAGCCTCGGTTCCCTCGCCTTTCCGGCGACGCTGTTCCATCACGATCTTTTCGGCCGCTTCGGCCTGCGCGCGCAGCGCTTTGACCCGCGGGTTCTGGTCCGAATAGAGCACCAGGGCTGACGCAAGCTGGTTTCTGAGCTCCTGAAGGCGGGATTCTTCGGGTGTCAGGTCCTCGGCGTCTGTCACCACCTCTCCGGTGCGCTCATAAAGGTCGGTCAGCCGGGCGCGACGATCGCGCAGTGCCGAAAGTTCACGCTCCATTTGCAGCACGCGTTCCTGCACCGACGCCTGACGACTGCGTCTGAAATCAAGGCTGTCAGGCAGAGCCCCCTGATTATTCCTCTTGAATTCGAGAATCTTGGCGCCTTGAACGGACATTTCCCGATCCAGCCGGGCAACTTCCTGCTTGAAGAACTCGAGCGTCTGGCCGGTGACCGACGTCCTCAGGCGCCGGTTCTCGTCGAGAATGCGAGTCACCAGTTCGTTGGTGACCTCGGCAGACATTCGGCCGGAATCCGATCTGAAAGACACGTAAACGAACGAGGCCGCATCGCGCCGCCTTGGCAGATCGATTCCGATACGGCTTCGCATATCGTTAACGATGTCATCAGCGCTGATATTCGGGCGATCGCTATAGACATCGAACTCGCGCGCCATCTCCAGCATTTTGGCACGAGTCTGGATGCGCTGGGCAATGATCTGCAAGACTTCGTCGGTTCCGGCCCGGACTGTGGACTCGGCCATGTCATCGGGAATCTGCGGAGACTCGACCAAGAGTGTCGCGCGGGCGCTGTAGCTGGGCGGCAGCGTGTAGGCCACGGTCAAGCCGACGGCGGCGACAGCCAGTGCAACGATCAGGAAATAATGAAGCCGTCGCAAAAAGAGCGAAAACATGAATTTGAAATCAGGGAGCATCAAGCCCTCTCGTCATTGTCAGAAATGGAACCGGCCGCAAAAAAAGTGCCATCATCAAGAACTTCCTGGACGGTTGCCAGAGTTACCGTCTTCTGATCCTTGGTAAAGGCATAAACCATTGAAAGGTCGCAGAGTTGGTTGACCAGACGCGGCACGCCGCCGCTTTGCTGGTGAATAAGCTTGCAGGCGGCTTCGGCAAAAAGATTTCGGCTTGCCCCTGCGACGCGCAGCCTGTGCGCGATATAGGAGATAACGGTTTTCTCGTTCATCGCGTTCAGATGAAAACTGGCGGCGATTCTCTGTGCGAACTGCTTGAGGTCGGGTCGGCGGATCGTGTCGCGCAGCTCGGGCTGTCCGACCAGCACCAGTTGAAGCAACTCGTCCTTGTTGGAATTAATGTTGGTGAACATCCTGAGTTCTTCAAGGGACTCGATGCTCAGGTTCTGGGCCTCGTCGATGATCAGGATTACCCGATGGCCTTGCGCGTATTCTTCGATCAGATATCGCTGGAAGGCATCGAACAGATCAACATAGGTGGCGTTCCTGTCAGCCGGCTGATCCAGCGCCATCAGCACCCAGCGCAGCAACTCGCCGCGAGAGCCACTGGCATTGGACACGAGTCCGATTTTCACATCGTCGCCGATCCCCTTGAGAAACTTGTGCAGGAGCGTGGTCTTGCCGGCACCAACCTCGCCAGTGATCAGTGTGATTGGAGACCCCGTAAGCGTGCCATATTCAAGCATTGTGTAGGCGCGTGTATGCGCCGCCGACCAGAAAAGAAAGTCAGGGTCCGGCACGAGGGTAAAGGGACGGGCCGTGAGGCCAAAATGACTTGTGTAAATATTTAGCGCGCCGTTCATGTCGCTCATGTAACTTGAATCACCTGTTCCATCCACCGATTTGAACCCGTCTTGATCCGATACGCCACGGTCAATCGGGGCTTTGGACATCGCAAGGTTGTTGCGGCGTCGCGAGTCGGCATTGCGCAGAGTACCGTTGCAAGCCTTGCGGACACTTCGAAACAGGAGTGCAACGTCCGAATGTGGCGTCCGGGCTTGCGTTTGAGGCTGCGTCTGGGCCGGAGGGCGCCTGCCCTCCTTCAGAGCCATGACGCGTTCCTTGATGCGCACGCTGATGCGCGACCCCGCCTCTACCAAAGGTTTGCCAATCTGTCGTGTCGAAGTGCCGTCGCTGTACATGGCGATCCTTTAAACTGAATAAAACAACTTCGGCCAAGCCACTGGGGCAGACCAGAAAACTTACAAATTCCCATTCAACTCCTAGATCACCGCTTTGTCCACAAAAGGCCGGCTCTGCGGTGATTTCATGTCGCCGTCGGGGACGCATGCGGTTGGTTCGTGGAAATACTGACATGATTCGGATCTGCGCGCCTGAATTTGGCCATATTGATGTTCGCAACTTGCCACATTCGCGACACAATCCCCGCTCATGCTAGTATTTGTCACAAGTGTTGAACAATAATACACTTGAAGTTGTCAGGGCGGGTGCAATACTCAGCCTTGAGGACGTATTTCTCCGTTAATCCTTTGCGCGACTCTTCCTCGGGTGCTAGCCTGTGTTCATTCACGAGTGCTGCCCCGTTTTCAAATATTTAATTCTCGGTCTGTCTGCCCCCCGAGCAAAAATTTCTAGTTCGAGCAGGCTATTGAACCTTTCGCCAAGGATCGCGTTTGAGGTCCGAAGCTATTTTGAGGAAGCGTATTGTTATGACTATTCAGGAAAAGAACTTTTCCACGGATCTGAGCGTTATCAGAATTCGCCCTCGCATTGCCGGCTCTCAAAAAGGCCAATCCAATCTCTATCGTCGATTTCTGAAAAGCGCTCTCGATATTGCGTTCGTCATTGCGGCGGCTCCGATTGTCGTTCCCTTTGTTGCAATTCTGGCTCTGGCAATTTCGCTGGATGGTCGGAACCCGTTCTACAAGCAGGCGCGGATCGGCAAAGATGGACGCCTGTTCTACATGTGGAAGCTGCGCAGCATGGTGCATGATGCCGATGCGCGGCTCAACGCGCATCTCGAAGCCGATGCCGAGGCCCGTGCCGAGTGGGATCATAAGCAAAAGCTGACCGAAGACCCCCGTGTAACGCGCCTTGGGCGCCTCCTGCGGAAGACTTCCTTGGACGAGTTGCCGCAGCTGTGGAACGTATTTGTCGGTGATATGAGCCTGGTGGGGCCGCGCCCGATGATGCCCGACCAGAAGGCCCTTTATCCCGGGGTTGCCTATTACGCCATGCGACCGGGTATTACCGGCTACTGGCAGATTTCGGACCGCAACCAGTCCACGTTCGCGGCGCGCGCTGACTTCGACGACCGCTACTTCGAGGATGTAAGCCTTGGTACCGATATGTCGGTCCTCGCATCGACCGTAGCGGTGGTGTTGCGTGGGACCGGATGCTGACAATCTCCTGGCGAAAGCCGGAGGGCCGCTTGCGAAACCGTCGTGGGCGGCCTTATCCTGTTCTACGCCTCGAAAATGCCAATTTGAGTTGGCAGTAACCAGAAAACACTTTTGAACATGGAACCCCCAATGCGTCGACGTTCCGCTACATTGACAGCCCTTGTATTGACATCCGCGCTCGTGCTTTCCGGGTGCGAGACCTCGGAAGAGCGCGCGCAGCGGCATTTTGAAACGGCAATGGAACTTCTTTCCGAAGGTGACTTCAGTCGCGCCTTTGTCGAATTCCGCAATGTCTTCAAGCTTGATCCGCAGCACAAGGATGCGCGCATGGCCTATGCGCGGACCCAGATGGAGCGGGGGAATCCCTCCGAGGCCTATGGTCAGTTCCTGCGTGTGGTAGAACAGTATCCCGACACGGTCGAAGCCAGGATTGCACTGGCTGAGATGGCCATCAACGGTCGCAACTGGGAAGAGGCCCGCCGCCATGGCGACGCCGCGATCAAATTGGCGCCCGATGACCCGCGGGTGAAGGTGATCGAAACCGCCTTGGCTTATGGCGATGCGACCCGCAGCGAGAATGCCGACGCCCGCGCCGACGCCGCAGAGGACGCGCGTAACCGGCTTGATGAAGCGCCGGACAATTTCATCGCCCGGATGGTTGTCATTGATTACCTGGCCAACAGCGGCAAGATCGAAGAAGCGCTTCCCGTTATAGACGAGGGCCTCGACCAGCGACCCGAAAGCTACGAACTGCACCGGATCAAGCTGAGCGCGAATGTGCAGGCTGGCGATATGGATGCGGTCGGGGAAACCCTCGAAAAGATGGTCGAGGCCTTCCCCGACGATGAAGAAGCCCGCCGGATGCTGATCACCTGGTATATCAAACGGGGTGACATGGAGGGTGCCGAGCGATTCCTGCGTGAACTCGCACAGCGGCCCGACGCCGAAGACGGCGCGAAGCTAGCCGTCGTGCAATTCCTGCGTCGCACAAAGGGGAATGACGCCGCGCGCGACGAGCTGGAGAACTTGATCGAAAGCGAAGAAGATCCGACCACCTATATCGCCGTTCTCGCATCCATGGATTTCGACGACGGCAAGCGCGACGAGGCGATCGCGACGCTTGAAGAGCTGTTGGACGGGATCGAGGAAGCGACCGGTGACAGCAACAGAGCGAAATTTGTGCTGGCACAGATGTTGGCTGCAACCGGCAACCATGTTGGCGCCCGCGCCCGGGTGGAAGAGATTCTCGCAGACGACCCCAGCAACGTGCAGGCGCTCAAGGCGCGCGCGAATTGGCTGATCGAAGAGGACAAACCCGGCGCGGCGATCATCGATCTGCGCACTGCCCTTTCACAAGCACCCCGCGACCCTGAGGTCATGACCTTGATGGCGCGCGCCCACGAACGGGCGGGCGACAGATCCCTGGCTGGTGAAAGATATGCGCTTGCTGTCGAACTTTCCGAAGGGGCGCCCGAGGAATCCCTTCGCTATGCCCGGTTTCTTTCTGCCGAAAATCGGAACGAGGCGGCCAGTGCGCTTCTGACAGAGGCGCTCAACAAGTCGCCTGACAATCTCGAACTGCTTCAGGCGAGCGGAACGCTTCACATCCGGAACCAGGAGTGGAACGAGGCGCAGCGCGTCATCTGGAAGCTCCGCTCGTTTGAAACAGCCGAGGCGACGGCGGCCGCCAATGGTCTCGAGGCCGAGATGATGCTCCAGCAGGACCGGCTGGACGATACGGTCGCTTTCCTGGAAGAACTGTCCGAAACATCAGGAGATGCCAAGGCGATTACGGCACTGGTTCAGACCCAGCTGCGTGCAGGTAACACCGATGCGGCGATTGAGACGTTGGAAGAGAAGCTTGCCGAGTCGCCCGATGATCCCGCCTTGCGCTTCTTGCGCGCCGGACTACACGTTATTTCGGATGAACGCGGCGAGGCCGAAACGATTTATCGCGCGTTGCTGGATGAGTATCCGGGTAATGATGCGGCTATTCGATCGCTATATACGCTTCTCCGCGCCGAGGATCGACTGGATGATGCGCGCGCGATCTTGGACGAACAGATCGAGCGGGCCCCCGAGGCGTTCAATGTCCGTATGCTCAAGGCCGAGCTGCTGGAGCAGGACCGCGATTTCGAGGGCGCCATCGCGATCTATGAGGCGCTTTACGAGGAAAACAGCAACAACATGATCGTTGCCAACAATCTTGCCAGCTTGATCAGCACTCACCGCAACGACGATGAAAGCCTTGAACGCGCCTATGCTGTCGCACGTCGTCTTCGTGGAATCGAAGTGCCGCCATTGCAGGATACCTATGGTTGGATCGCCTTCCGCAGGGGTGACTTGAACGAGGCGCTTACGCATCTGGAACCGGCGGCCGAAGGTCTGCCCACGGATCCGCTCGTGCAGTATCACCTGGGCCGCACCTATCTGGAGCTTGATCGTCCGGAAGACGCCCGGGCGACCTTGCAAAAGGCGATCGAACTGTCAGGTGACAACCCGCTGCCGCAGATCCAAGAGGCCCGTGAGTTGCTGAAGACCATTCAGAATGGCGAGGGAAGCTCGGGCTCTGCTGAATGATCGCTGCGCTTCGGGTAAACACCAGGATAAACAGCGACCAGTGACCACGGCGCTTCCGCGCGCGAACAGGTCTGCGGGTTCCGATCTCTTCCGTCGTTCCTGCTGAAAGCGCTTAGTCTTTCGCGCGCACTTGCAGAGTCAGGTCGCCCATCGTGTGACATGGAAAGCTGCCGCTCAGTCAAGATGGGTGTGCCCCTTCGGATCTGTTCCCTTGGTTGGCGCGGCCGCGCCATCAATTCCGTAAGACAAAATAAAGGGGGGCCGAAAGGCCCCCCAAATGCGTTCAATCAAACCGGTGGTTTCCGGTTCAGGCTGCTTTCTTCTTGCGGCGCGCGACGGCGAACCCACCAAGCGCGGTCAGCAGAAGAACACCACCTGCCGGCAGCGGAACGATCGAAATCCGAACGACCATGTCGTCGAAATCCGTGTCGCCGCGACCGTCGCCGAAGAAGGCGATGACGTTCTTCGAATCTTCCTGGAAGAATGCCATGGAAAGGCCGGCGTAGGTCTGACCTGCGGTGTTGTTCTCGATCGTGCCCAGGCTGCCTCCGTTCTTGTCGAAGGTTTCAAAGACCAGTGCGACCCAGTCAGGATCATCATTCGTGCGGAAGAAGCTGCCGGCGAGATCATTGTTGGAGATGGAACCCGTGCCATAGTTCATGGCGACGTTGGTCGCGTTCGCCTCCTTGCCCAGGAAAGTGACCTGGATGATGGAATTTTCGCTCAAACTGAGCCCGTTGCTTCCGTCGAAATTCGTGAAGCCGTCGCCAAATGCGAGAACGGAATCGCCGTTTCCGACGCTGGGTGCGATGCTTGGATCCCCATAAGTCGGATCATGCGGATCACTTCCGCTTCCCAGGACGAACGACGTTCCCCCGCTAATCGAGAGTGATGCAGCTGCAGCGGCCGAAACCATCATGACCGATGCGATAGCTGCGCTAATTGCAACTCTAAATTTCATTTCAATCTCCTATATCCATAAACTGGTGACGAACTCCCCCCAGAGGGTTTCTCGACGGCCCAGCTCCATAAAGAAATTTACATCAATCGGCGTTCAAAAAAAAGCCTTCTAATTGCCATAATCGTGAATCGCTGACTGTCTGCAGAGAAATCAGCCAAGTCGACAGTCCAGCACTCGGGAAGCGCGTCGCGATGGCCCAATATTGTTTCCAATAAGGCCATATTTGATCTCAAATATGAGAAATGTTCACAACCCGAACATACATAAATGCATGCGGCTCATAAAAACGAGCCTGATTCGCAAGTCCGGTTTGCGCTTGTGGCTATGTCAGTTTGGAGATTGAGATCAAACGCTGTGGTTTGTCTTGGGCTTCGTTCCTGCATTTTTGCCGGTCAACCCAAACTCTTGAAGCACATCGCATATGAAGGCCCGCAGCAACACCAGAAGCAGCGCGCCCATCCCCGCGCCGACATAGAGCGCCAGCGCGGCCCAGACCGACGACCCTGCGAGCAATGCCGCGATCGATGCGAGCATTCCAGTGGCTGCTGCTATCAGGATGAAGGCGAGCATCAATGCGAGTCCCTTGCGGTTCGGTTGCAATCTGTTGATCGCGCGTTGCGATATGACGCGTCACACCCAGTTTGAACAGACGAATCTTACCGATCTTTGGCCGAAAAGGGGCACAAAAAAGGTGAACATTGCGTTAATCCGCCTCAAATGTGGCAACAGAGAGACCACGAGCGCTGCTTGTTGCATTGGTGGCACGGCTTCCGTACCGTTTGCTTGATTTCTTGGCGGAATCCGAGAATTCCCTTCCGAAACCGGCTTTTGGAGCGTAGTTTTCAGTAACGCTAATTCAACGTCATTAAATTCGAGAGCCCGGCATGAAACGCATTATCACCCTCCTCGCCGCTCTGCTCGTCACACCGCTGATGGGCCATTCCGCAAACGCTCAGGATAGCTATCGAATCAAACCTGGCGATGTCGTGCGCGTCGAGGTGCTTGAGGATTCCAGCATCAACCGCGATACACTCGTGCTGCCTGATGGGCGCATCTCTCTGCCGCTGGCAGGAAGCGTCACGGCAGGCGGTCGCACCATCGAACAGGTTCGCAGCGAAGTCAGCAGCAAGCTGGCTCCGAATTTCGCGGCTGAGCCGACGGTCTTCGTGACCCTGAGTAGCCTCGCGGCCCCCCGGGCATCGCGCGCTGCCGCGGCGCCCCCGACAGACACGATCTACGTTCTGGGCGAAGTTGCCAGCCCCGGCGCCGTCAAGCTGGAGCAGGGAACCACCCTGTTGCAGGCACTGGCCGCAGTTGGCGGGTTCTCGAAATTCGCCGCCACGAAACGCATTCAGTTGCGCCGCACGGACAAGTCGCGCACCGAGCGGATTTACAACGTCAACTACGACGCAATTCTTCAAGGCAAGACCAGCATCGGCACGACCATCCTCTCTTCGGGGGACGTGATCATCGTGCCGCAAAGACGACTTTTTGAATAACCCTGTTTTCGAGGGGGCAGTTTTGAACAAGACGAGATTAGTCCAGGCCATGGTATCAGGCGGGCTTGCCTGTGCTGTCGTGCCGGCGGTCGCGCAGGATGGCGCGACCGGCATGCGCGTGATCCTGGGCGTCGAGCAGGAAATCGAGGCCGGTGACAACCTTGCGCTCGAGAACCCCGAGGAGGGTGCGACCGCGCTGTCGACGACCACGCTGTCCCTGGGTCTTCTGTCGGAAACCAGCACTCAGTCCCTTTCCCTTGGCCTTGCCGGTAAGTTGCGGTTCGGAGAATTACCCAGCAATAGCGATATCGGCACCGGTTTTGTGGAGCCGAGCGTGAGCCTGTCCTATGGACGAGAGGGCGCAAACTCGCGGCTGTCGATGACCGGCAGCTACAGGGAAACCGATGCCGCGTTCTTCGAGCCGCTATCCAGCTTTGCCGATGAAACCGGCGTGATCGTGTTGCCCACTAATTTCGAGGATCGGCGAAACACAGGCACCCGGCAGAACTACAGTTTCAGCACTCAGCTCGAAACCGGGATCGACGCGCCCCTCGGATTTGTCTTTGATGCCAGCGTGAGCGGCATCACCTATTCGGATGGCGCGGGGGCCACCAATGACGACTCGTTCCGATATGCGTATGGGATCGAATCCCGGTTGCGCCTGTCGCCTGTTTCGACCGCATTCGTGGGGTACGATTTCAGCCATTATGAGTCCGATGATCCGGCCGATACAGAGCGTGACACCGATATAGTCGAGATTGGCATCGCCCATGAATTGTCGGAGCGCGCCACAATCGAGGCCGCGATCGGATATAGTCAGACCGAGGAGGAAGAGTTTGGCATCATCAGCAAGGAAGACGGTCTGACCGGTCGCCTGATCTATGGCCTCGCCATGCCAAACGGGACGCTCAACGTGTCTTATCGGACTACGCGCGACCAGAATGGCGCGCGTAACTTCTTGCGTTTCGGGCGCGCGCTGGACTTGCCCCTGGGTTCGCTGAGCTTCAACATCGGGGCCACCCAGAAGGAAAGCGGAGATCCAAAGCTGATCGGCGGCATCAACTGGCAGCATGAGCTGCCTACGGGTCGGATCACATTGAGCGCGAACCGCGACGTCTCGGTCAATGAAGACGATGACGAACGCATCACGACCACCGCGGCGTTTGGCTATGTTTATCAGATCAATACCCTTTCAAGCCTTGCTTTCGATGCATCCTTCGGCCTGTCCGAAGACGAGGCAACGTCGAACGACACCCGGCGCACAGATCTGACCGCAAGTTACAATTACGCTTTGACGCCCGATTGGTCGCTCAGGACCGGGATCGCCTATCGCGTCCGCGACGAGGATCTCGTCGGAACGTCGGACTCGACCTCGGTGTTCGTGCGTATCGGGCGTGACTTCACACTGTTCCAGTGACACGCGCGCCCTGCGCCATTCGGGCATCTGGATAATGCGGCCAAGCAGCTTGTCTTCGCGTTTGCGACCTGTGTATCGAGTGGCGTGATGCGCAGTCTGTCTCATATAGGCCGCTGGCCATTGGCGCTTGTGCTGTTGATCCTGCCCTGTGTCTGTATCGAACTGGTGCTGCAAGGGGCGGATCATGGGCTTTGGGGCGCGCCGCGATGGCGCGCGCTGGCCTATCAGTTCGGGGCGTTCTGGCCCGGCTTGCTGTCGGGGTGGCGTCCGAACTTCGGCGCGCAGCCCTGGCTGATGTTCCTTTCCTACGCTTTTCTGCATGGCGGCCTGATGCATCTGATCGTCAATATGATCACGATGGTGTCGCTTGGCGGTGCGGTGATCAACTATGTCGGGCAACGGCGGTTCCTGGCGATCTATGTGGGGGCGACCATCTTGGGGGGCGCTGCTTTTGCCTTCCTGGCAGCGAGCGGATTTCGTCCGATGGTGGGTGCATCGGGCGCGCTCTTCGGGCTGGCCGGAGCGCTGATCGTCTGGAACAGCCGCTTGATCCTTCGCCAACGTCCTGGCTGGATGCGGGCAACGGCAACAATCGCCTGGCCGCTGGGTATTCTGACGGTGCTCAATGTTCTGATGTATGTCGGCACCGGTGGAGCAGTCGCATGGGAGACCCATCTGGGCGGCTTCCTGGCCGGTGCCGTAATGGCGCTGCCGATGGAACCGCGCGAAACGGACCACCCTCGCGGCGGTTAGAGCGGCGAAGACTGCGCCGCGCTATTCCTGTAAGGACGCGATCAGCCCCCCCGCCGCGCGTGCGACGTCGTCGCGGGTGACAAGGCCCGTATCGTCGATCACAGCGTCATGCCCGATGCCGAGCGCGACCCGCAGGTCGATATAGGCCATTGCCAGATCACGTATCGTGCGCGCCAGAGTGAAGCGGGCTGCGGAAAGCGAGCGCTCGCGATCGATCACGTCGAGAACAGTGGCGTCTCCGCCTTCGACGATCAAGCGCCGGGAAAGATCCAGCGAACGTTCGTTGAGGCTCACCAGTTCGCGTGCGGAACCGACGGCTTGCCGCGCGGCCTGCAGTGCTGCCAAGGCCGTCTCGACCTCCTCTACGGCGTCGAGCACAGATTTACGCCATTGCAGATAGGCCTGCCTTGCACGAGATTCCGCGGCATCTGCCGAGGCCGCAAGAGCGGGCTGCGAAAATACCGGCACGGTCAGCCCGGCGAGCAGGCTCTCGTTCCAGGCGCCGCCACTGAGCGGCGCGGTGACAAGACCGCTCAGGGTCAGGCTCGGATAACGCGACGCCTGCGCCACGCCCATATCCGAGACCGCAGCGGCATAGCGCCTCTCGGCGATGCGAATGTCGGGCCGTGCGCGCAACAGGTCAGCGGGTACGCCAAGATCGCCGCCGACCGCGGGAAGGGGCTGCCCTCCCTTGTACCCTAGGTCGATGCCGAGCTGTCCGACGGGTTGGCCCAGAAGTGTCGAAATGCGGTTGCGCTGCTGGATGATCTCGGCCTGAGTGCCAGGCATCTCGGTCTGGGTCTCCGACACCAACGCCCGAGCGCGCAGCACGTCTAGCTGCGTCGCCGCACCGGCATCAAGTTGCGTACGAAGGTCGCGCAGGGTCCGTTGCCTCGATGCCAGATCCTGCTGGCGCGTCTGGTAGCTGCGCTGAAGGAAACGCATCTGCACATAGGTCTTGCTCAGCTCGGACAAGAGCAGGCGGAGGGCCTCGCCCTCGCCCAGCCGTGCCGCGTCAAGGCGCTGTCTGGCGGCGCGGCTTGCCCACTGAGTCCGCCCCGCGAGCCCGATTTCGGCCTCCAGTTCAACCGAACCGGTATTCGCCCCATTGCTGTTGCGTCGCCCGGACACTGTGCCGTCGCCGCTGGGAGTGACGCTGTCACGCCGCACCAATGCTTCGGCTTCCTCGACCCGCTCACGCGCTTCAGCGACGCTCAGGTTGCCTTGCGTTCCCGCGCCAATCAGCTGGTTGAGAACCGGGTCGTTGAAATCGCGCCACCAGTGAAGATCGCTTCTGCTGGCCTTGCTGACCGGCGCCAACAGTGAATAGCGGTCGGGAAGCTCCATTTCGGGATGCTTGTACTGCGGGCCGACCGTGCAGGCCGACAAAAAAAGTCCCGCGCAAACGCTTAGGAAAATACGCATTGAAATATGCTCGTTCTCTGCCTCGCGGGCCTAGTCTCGCACGTGTTTTCACGTGTCATTAACAGCCCTTTGGTCCGACCTTATCAGAATCCGGCTAATTTTTCCACTGTCGCTGAAGTGCGCCACAGGTTCGGGCCGACTGTTGCGATTATGCGTCAGCCCGTTATCCGGCTATTCCCGGAACGCGCGGCTGAAAAACCCTGCCATCGGCTCGATCATGTAGACCAGCGGCGAGCGTGCGCCGGTCTGGATGAAGGATTGCACTGGCATCCCCGGCAGCAGGCTGTGGCCCTGCAATTTCGCGATCTCATCGCTGTCGGGCAGGATCTCGACCGAGTAATAGGGCTGCCCGGTCGCCTGATCCTGCAAGGCATCGGCCGAGATGCGCTGCACCTTGCCTTTAAGTTCCGGGATCTTGCGCTGATCGAAGGCCGAGAACTGAAGCGAGGCCTCCTGACCGGCATAGACCTCGTCGATATTGATCGTATCGACGCGGGCGGACACGACGAGCGGTTGATCTTGGGGAACGATATACATCAAAGGCTGCGCGGCCTGCACGACGGATTGAACCGCGAAGACCTGGAGGCCGTAGACGATGCCATCCACCGGCGCGCGGATATCGAGCCTCGAGATCGTGTCGCGCAGGCTGTTGCGCCGCGCGATCAACTCGATCTCGCGGAACTCGAGGTCTCGCAGTTGAGAGACGGCGTTCTCGCGGCGTTGCGTTTTCAGCTGCAACAGGGCGATGCCGTTGCTTGCCTTCTGACCCCGCAGTTCGGCCATTTCCGCCTCGATCCGCCCGACCTGACCTTTCAGTCCCGCCAGTTCGCGCATCAGGTCACTGACCCGCGCCGCGCGGGTGAGGTTCTGGGTCAGAAGATCGCGCTCTGATTCCAGGTCGGTCTGAACCAACGCCACCTGCTCGTTGAGCGCATCGAGCTGGGCTTTCAGCCCCCCGATCCGGTTCTCGATCTGCAGGTTCTGTTCGTTCAGAAGGCCGACCTCCTGAGACAAGGATTCCTTGCGTGACTGAAACAGTGTTCGCTCGCCCTGCATGAGGCGGGCGATCTCAGGGGCATCTGCGGCGGCGGCGACCAGATCGGGGTCGAATTCGATCACTTCCAGATCGTCACGCTCACTCTGAAGGCGTGATTTGCGCACCGACAATTCCCGCATCTGGCCTTCGATGATGCTCAGCTCATTGCGTTGGCGCCGGCCGTCGAGCCGGATCAGGACATCGCCCTTTTCGATGCGGTCACTGTCCTTCACAAGGATATCGCCGACGACACCGCCTTCGGGGTGCTGGATGACCTGCCGGTTGGATTCGACAGTGACTTGGCCCGGCGCAACCACGGCACCGGAGAGCTCGGCGCGCACCGACCAAAAACCGAGACCGCCAACCAGCGCGATCATAGCCATGAACCCTGCCATCAGTGGCACGGTGCCGCTCCAGTTGGGCTCTTTCTCGTCAGGGGTTTCGGTCACATCGCCACCTTGCCGGGCGCCGCGGTCGCAAGGCGCGGCTTGCGCGGGTCCATCACGGTTTTCTCAAGCACATCGTCGCGCGGCCCAAAGGCCAGCACGTTGCCCTTGTCCAACACCATCAGCAGATCGCATTCGGCGATTGCGGTGGGCCGGTGGGTCATCACGATCACCGATTTGTTCTTTTCCTTGAAACTTTTCACCGTCTGGTTCAGCGCATCCGAGCCTTCCGCATCCAGCATCGAGTTGGGCTCGTCCAGGATCAGCAGCACGGGTTCGCCATAAAGTGCACGTGCCAATGCGATCCGTTGGCGCTGTCCTCCCGAAAGCATGTTCTCGTTGCCGTCGAGATAGGTGTCATAGCCGCTGGGTAGTTGCATGATCATGTCATGCGCGTTGGCTTGTTTGGCCGCTGCCACGACGCCCTTGGAATCAGGTTCGAGTGCCATGCGGCGGATATTCTCTGCGATGGTGCCACCGAACAGGCTGACGGTCTGCGGCAGGTAGCCGATATGCGCGCCCAAATGCATCGGATCGTACTGATCAAGGGTGGCTCCGCCCAGACGCACCTCACCGGCAGCCGGTGGCCAATACCCGGAGAGCACCCGCGCCAGCGTCGACTTGCCCGAGCCGCTCTTGCCGATCACGCCAAGAGCCTGACCCGGCTCGAGAACGAAGTTGACATTCCGCACCGTGGGCCGTTTCGAAGCCGGAGGCACGATGGTGAGCCCCGAAACGCGCAGACGCGCCTCGGGCACCGGAAGCTCGGTGCGCTCTTCCTGAAACGGCACGGAGGCAAGGAACTTCTCAAGCGTCTTCCAGCCGGCGCGCGCACGTTGCAAAACGGGCCAGTTGCCCATTGCCTGCTCGACCGGGGCCAGCGCCCGCCCAAGCAGGATCGAGCCGGCGATCATCGACCCCGGCGTCAGCTCGCCCAGGAGCACGAAATAGGCACCAAGCCCAAGGATCGCGGATTGCAGGAAGAGCCGAAACGCCTTGGTCATCGAGGTAAAGACACCGGTCCAGTCGTTGGCGCGCATGGTTTGCTTCAGTGCGAGGTTCCGTAACCTTTTGTAGCGGCTTTCCAGGCTGTCACCCAGCCCTTGGCTCAGCGCGACTTCGCTGGCCTCTTGGGCGTGTTCGGCAAACGAATGCGCCCGCTGCGTCGCGATCTGGGACATGCGCACGCGATGCGCCGTCACGGTCTGGTTCAGAAGCGCCAGCACGACGATGATCAGCCCTCCTGCAACCGAAACCCAGCCCAGCACCGGGTGAAAGATAAAGATCGCGGCGATGAAGATCGGCGTCCATGGCATGTCCATGATCGCCAGCAGCACGGGCGAAACGAACAGGTTCTGAAGCGAGTCGAGATCACGAAGCGCGGCGTTACAGACGGGGCGGTCGTGCGGGTTCTTGGAGCGCTGCAGTGTCGCGTTGAAAAGGCGCGCATCCAGCACGCTTTGGAACCGTGCTCCGATCCGTGCCATGACGCGCCCGCGGGCATAATCCAGCACAGCCATCAGCGCGTAAAGCATGGTTACCAGAAGCGAGAGGGCCACGAGGGTCTCGACCGATTTCGAGGCAAGCACCCGGTCATAGACCTGCAGCATGTAGAGTGGACCGGTCAGCATCAGGAGGTTGACGAAAATCGAAAACACGAAGGCCCAGAAAAATAAGACACGCCCCTTGCCACGCGCGGCGCGCAACTCCTGAATACCCGGTCTTTCGACACTTGACATGATTGTCCCGACGCCTGTGACTACTTGTTTTTTTGAAACCAGAATACTAGATGGAACTTAAATCGAAACAGTTACACGAGTCTTATACGCTTTTTCGGCGCATGTTTCCAATTCAGGATCAACTGCATCTCTCAGCTTTTCGCGCCGCCGGACGCATCGTTACCCCTTGCCCACGAGCACGAACGGCTTAATGGTTGTGCAATGGCCCGATTTCGCGCTCTCATCAACCGCTTTGATCTACGCAAACCACGTTTTGTCGCTCCGATCACTCCCGATCGGCCATTTGTCGCCGTTGGCGACATTCATGGCCGTCTGGATCTTCTGGAGGCGCTGCTTGTTATGCTGGAGAGCGAGGCGCCCAAGCTGCCGCTGGTCTTTCTTGGCGACTATGTCGACCGTGGTCCTGACAGCGCCGTCGTTCTGCGAAAGCTGATGACGCTTGAGCAGGATGGCGCGCGCGAGGTGGTCTGCCTCATGGGCAACCACGAGGCGATGATGCTGGAGTTCCTGGATATGCCGGGCGCCAAATGGCCGCTCTGGACCCGGAACGGCGGTAGCGCGACATTGCGCAGCTTCGGTCTCGATCCAGACAGCGGCTCGCCTGCCGAGACCCGTGACCGCCTTCGTGACCGTGCCGGGCTGGCCTTGCTCGAGTGGATCGATGAGCGTCCGTTGATCTGGCAAAACGGCAATGTCGTGACCAGCCACGCCGGGGGTGATCCGACCCGGCCAATCGAGCCTCATCGTGGCCATGGTCTATTGTGGGGCCACCCCAAGATATTCAGTACACCCAGGCAGGACGGACTGTGGATGGTGCATGGACATTTCATCAGGGACAAGCCCGAGATGAAGGACGGCAGGATCGGTATAGACACCGGGGCCTGTCACACCGGCCACCTGACCGCCGCGATCATCGAACCCGGCTTCGTGCGCTTCGTTTCAACCTGAGCGAGTGGAGCGGCCTCAGCCCATTTCGGACAGCAGCTCGTGGTGGCGGGCGGTGTAGTCGGCGCGCGCCTCCATCGGTGGACGCAGCAAAATCGCGAGCCCTTCCATCATCGCCGTGTCGGGCTTGCCGAAAAAGCGGTTGGCCTCGGCCTCGGTAAAGCCGGCAATCCGCACGGCTTCCATCCAGGCGCTGATCCGATCTGCATTCTTGATCTGTTTCTTGACCTGCGCCGGGATCGTCGCGGGCAGGCCGAAACGGATATGGATCGCCGCGCATAGCCGTTTGTCCAATTCGTCGTAGCCCGGCCCGACCGCGGATTTCACTGGTGAGATCATGTCTCCGATCACGTATTCCGGCGCATCGTGCAGCAATGCGGCCAGTTTCCATTTTGCAGGCGCAGACGGGTTCAGCCGAGTGTACAGCCGTTCCACCAGCAGGGAATGCTCGGCCACCGAATAGGCATAGTCACCCAGTGTCTGCCCGTTCCAGCGCGCGACAAAGGCAAGGCCGTGGGCAATGTCCTCGATCTCGATGTCCACAGGGGTCGGATCAAGCAGATCGAGCCGACGGCCTGAAAGCATCTTCTGCCATGCGCGAGGCTGTTTCATGGTCTTCAAATCGTCCTTGGCGTGATGAAACAGGAGGTGGCGTTGCCTAAGTCGGGTGTCAGTGCTATCTGCACCTCAACGTATAGATTTGCAAGGAGCCACGCTGATGGCGAAGGACTATATCATCAAGGATATCAACCTGGCCGAGTATGGGCGCAAGGAGCTTGATATCGCGGAAACCGAGATGCCCGGCCTGATGGCGCTTCGCGAGGAATATGGCCAAAGCCAGCCGCTTAAAGGCGCCCGCATCGCCGGCTCGTTGCACATGACCATCCAGACCGCCGTCCTGATCGAGACGCTTGTGGCGCTGGGCGCGCGGGTCCGCTGGGCCAGCTGCAACATCTTCTCGACACAGGATCATGCCGCTGCTGCGATCGCTGCGGGCGGCACGCCGGTCTTCGCCATCAAGGGCGAGACGCTCGAGGAATACTGGGATTACTGCGACCGCATCTTCATGTTCGAAGAAGGTGGCGCGAACATGATCCTGGACGATGGCGGCGATGCCACGCTCTATGTTCTGATCGGTGCCCGCGTCGAAGAGGGCGAGGAAGACCTGATTGCCACTCCGACCAGCGAAGAGGAAGAAGCGCTGTTCGCGCAGATCCGCAAGCGCATGGCCGAAAGCCCCGGCTGGTTCACGCGTCAGCGCCACATGATCCAGGGCGTGTCCGAAGAAACCACGACTGGCGTGCATCGTCTCTACAAGATGATGGAAAAAGGTCATCTGCCGTTCCCCGCGATCAACGTGAATGACAGCGTGACCAAGTCGAAATTCGACAATAAATATGGCTGCAAGGAATCGCTGGTCGATGGTATCCGCCGCGCCACTGACACGATGATGGCCGGCAAGGTCGCCGTGGTTTGCGGTTATGGCGACGTGGGCAAAGGCAGCGCGGCATCGCTGCGCGGCGCTGGTGCGCGTGTCAAGGTGACCGAAGTCGACCCGATATGCGCGCTTCAGGCCGCGATGGACGGGTTCGAGGTGACGCGGCTTGAGGACGAAATCGCGAGCGCCGACATCTTCATCACAACCACCGGCAACAAGGATGTCATCCGCATCGAGCATATGCGCGAGATGAAGGACATGGCGATTGTCGGAAATATCGGCCATTTCGACAACGAGATACAGGTTGCGCATCTCAAGAACCACAAATGGACCAACATCAAGGATCAGGTGGACATGATCGAGATGCCCTCGGGCAATCGGTTGATCCTGTTGTCCGAAGGCCGTCTGCTGAACCTCGGGAACGCGACGGGGCACCCCAGTTTCGTGATGTCGGCGTCCTTCACCAATCAGGTTCTGGCGCAGATTGAGCTGTGGCAACGCGGCGACCAATACGAGAACGAGGTCTACATTCTGCCCAAGCATCTCGACGAAAAGGTCGCGCGTCTGCATCTCGACCGCATCGGCGTCAAGCTGACCGAACTGAGCGCCGATCAGGCCGACTATATCGGCGTGAAACCCGATGGCCCGTTCAAGCCCGAGCATTACCGCTACTGAGCGACATGCCGCGGCTCGTCAGAAATCGCACAACAAGGCCCCGACAGCAGTGTCGGGGTCTTTTTCTTATGCGCCTGCGGCAGGGGAGCGCGGGTGAAGTTTTCCCTTTGTTGACCGGGAAACAGCCGCTACCATTGAAAATGGCGCCGAAATGGGGCTGTGGTATCAACACGGATATCCGGCAAACTGGCCGGACTGGTGGGAGAGACAGTATGGGAAAGCGTGACGACCTGATTGCGCAATACGCCGACGATCTGCGCAACAAGTGTGGCATGGAACCGGATATGGGCCTTCTGACGAAGGTGACTATCGGATGCGGCCCCGCGATCTACAATGCGGATGCGTCGACTGTGGCAGCAAGTCAGCCAGGCGAACTGGAAACCGTCAAGGACAACTTCCTCGTCAAGAAGCTGGGTCTCGCGGATGGACCGCAGCTGATGGACGCGATCAATCAGGCGATGGACACCTATGGGCGCTCGGAGCGCAACAAGTACCGCGCCGTGGTGTATTACATGCTGACCAAGCATTTCGGGAAAGAGTCTGTTTACGGCTGACATCCCCGCAAGCGATGGAGCGGCGCCCGCCTTGAACGGCGGGCGTTTTTCATTTGAAGGGTATTCTAGATATTCCGGGTTTGGCTCCGGGCGCGCGACACGCTAATGTCATCGCAACAGGCCAGTAGGCCGAGACCTTTTCCAGTTACACGTGTGGTGCCAAGGGAGCACGTGGGGTGACGGAGGGTGTCGGCAAATCGCTGGCATCCTCCGTTTTTATTGTGGTTCAGTCGTCAATCCCCGCCATCTCGCAGACAATGCCCCACTCGGTCTCGCTGACCGGCTGCACCGACAGACGAGAGCTTTTTACCAGCACCATCTCGGAAAGCCGCGAGTCGGCCTTGATCATCTCCAGTGTGACCGGAGTCCGCACCGGCGCAATCGCCTTGATGTCGACGCATTCCCAGCGGTCATCGTCGGTGGTGCTATCTGGATGGGCCTCGGCGATGACCTCGACGATACCGACCACGGCTTTTTCTTTTTGGCTGTGGTAAAAGAACCCGCGATCACCGATTTCCATCTCGCGCATGAAATTGCGCGCCTGGTAGTTGCGCACGCCGTCCCATTCCTCACCGGCGTCGCCCTTGGCGACCTGATCGTCCCAGCTCCAGGTCGAGGGTTCGGATTTAAAAAGCCAATAGCGCATCCCTCAGATCACCTTCTTCCATTCGATCAGCTCGACCGACACGAACAACCCGGCCTTGGCATAGGGGTCATTTTCGGCCCAGTCCTGCGCCTGCGCCATGTCGGCGACATCTAGGACCACCAGCGACCCCGCCATGTTTCCCGCATCGTCCAACAGCGGACCGGCCTGGGCGACAATCCCGGTTTCCTTGATATAGGCCAGATGTGCATCTCGGTTGTCGAGGCGGGTTTGCAGGGCACCGGGCTTGTCTCGGGCAATCAGGGCAATCAGCATCATTCTTCCTTCAATGGGCGTGACAAAAGCATATCCATCGCCTGCTCAACCTGCAATTCACCGTTGATCAGGGCCGTGATCGCGCGGGTGACCGGCATGTCTATGCCCAGATCGGCAGCACGCGCGACGACGGCGCGCGCGGTGGCGGCCCCTTCTACGGTCACGTTGGGATCGAAACTCTCATTTCGACCCAAACTCACCCCGAAACGTGTATTCCGGGACTGTTCCGAGGTGCAGGTCAGGACAAGATCGCCAAAGCCCGAGAGGCCCGACAACGTCTCGGGACGCGCCCCGACAGCTGCCGCCATTCGTGACATTTCGGCAAAGCCGCGCGTCATCAGCGCCGCGCGCGCACTTTCGCCAAGCCCCGCACCCATGACCACACCGGTCCCGATAGCCATGACATTCTTGAGCGCCCCGCCCAGCTCCGCGCCGCTGGTATCGGTGGTGCGATAGAGCCGCAAATTCGCGGTGCTGAGCGCGCTCTGAAGCGCTTCGCCGACCTTGTCATCTGTGCAGGCCAGCGTCAGCGCGGTGGGCAGGCCGCGCGCAATATCGGCTGCAAATGACGGTCCGGTCAGGATCGCCGTCGTCGTGCCGGGCAGCATTTCGTCAATGATGCGGGTCGGTCCGAGGCCGGTCGCCAACTCCATCCCCTTGCAGCAGGCCACAAGATGACCTTGCGACAGGGCATCCCCATGCGTTTCAAGCGCGCCCCGAAGACGTTGCATGGGAACGGATAACAGGGCGATCCGACCCTTTGAAACAGGCTCTAATTCAGCCGAAATCGCGATATTATCGGGCAACACGACGCCGGGCAGGCGGCGCGCATTCTGTCGGGTCGCACGCATCTCGGCGACGTGGTCAGGGTCGCGTGCCAAAAGCGTGACGGGACCGTTGCGCGACAAGGATATGGCGAGAGCTGTGCCAAACGCACCTGCGCCGAAGATCGTGATCATGCCTTGGCCCCTTTCTTTCCGCCACCCAGAAGCGCCGGGCCGGAGCGGTCAAGAGGCCATCTCGGACGGGCGGCGAGTGTCATGTCATCGCATTGTCCTGCCCGCAAAAGCTCGGCTCCGGCATAGGCGATCATGGCCGCATTGTCGGTGCACAGGGCCAGCGGCGGTGCGACGAATGCGGTCTGCGCAGCGTCGGCGGCTGTCTGCAACACGGTACGAATGGCGGAATTCGCCGCAACACCTCCAGCCACGGCAAAAGCTGGCACAGGGGGCGCTTCGCCAAGATATGTCTCAAGCGCGCGGCGGGTTTTCTCGGCCAACACATCGGCCACAGCGGCCTGAAACCCGGCGCACAGATCCGCGCGGTCCTGGTGCGTGAGGCCACCTTGCGCTGCGATCAGGTCGTCACGTGCCCGCAACAGTGCCGTCTTGAGCCCGGAAAAGGACATGTCGCATCCGGGCCGGTCCAGAAGCGGCCTTGGAAACCGGAACCGCGCTGGATCGCCCTGCATGGCCTCGCGCTCAACAGAGGGGCCGCCGGGTTGCGGCAATCCCAGAAGGCGCGCTGTCTTGTCGAAAGCTTCGCCGGGCGCATCGTCGATCGTGCCGCCAAGACGGTTGAAATCCTCGCAGCCGCGCACGATCAGAAACTGGCAATGCCCGCCCGAAACCAGCAGCATGAGATAGGGATAGGCAATTCCATCGGTCAGGCGCGGCGTCAATGCGTGGCCGGCAAGATGGTTCACTCCGATCAACGGCAATCCTGCGCCCGCCGCGATGCCCTTGGCGCACATGACGCCCGAAAGCACGCCGCCAATCAGCCCCGGCCCTGCGGTGACTGCAACGGCGTCAATCTTTGAAAGGGGCGTGTTCGCCTTGTTCAGAGCCGCTTTCACGCAGATATCGAGCTTCTCCGCATGGGCGCGCGCTGCAATCTCAGGCACGATACCGCCATAGGCAGCATGCAGATCATTTTGCCCGTGAACGATCGAGGACAGGATCGTTGGCGCGTCTCCCTCAATGCGCAGAACGGCCGCTGCCGTATCGTCGCAGCTGCTTTCAAGGCCGAGAATGGTAAGGCTGGTGCGCATGGGCCGCCCGTTGCGTGTTGGTTCACTGGCAGGTAACACCGGATGAACAAGCAAACAACTGTGGACAGATCATGTCGCCAACGATCCTGATCACCCGGCCCGGTCACGGGGGTGCCGACTTCGCGGACCGGCTGAGGGCTGAGCTGGGCGCGGACCTCTCCATCGTTCTTTCGCCTGTCATGCGGATAGAACAGTGCGGCGCGCTACCGGATCTGACGCGATACCGCACTCTGATCTTCACCTCTCGCCACGGGGTCGAGGCTTATGTGGCCAAACGCGGCCGTTGCGATCTGCCCGCGTTCGGCGTCGGCGGAGCCACGGCGGCCGCCGCGCGCGCGGCAGGGATCGACGTGACCGCATGTGGCGGTGATGCGCCGGACCTGATCGCGCGTATGCTGGCCACCAAGGTCGGGCAGCCCTGCCTGCATCTGCGCGGAACCCATGCCGCAAGAAACATCTCGGAGGCGCTGAGTTCGGCTGGATTAGAGACTGATGAAGCCGTGATATACCGTCAGGCTCCCGCGGCGCTGACGGATGAGGCCCTTGCCGTTCTGGACGGGAATGCGCCGGTAGTGGTGCCACTTTTCTCGCCGCGCAGCGCGCGACTATTCTTTGATCAAGCGCGCGGTGACGCCCCGCTTCTGGTTGCCGCGATCAGCGATAACGCCGCTCAGGAGGTGCCGGATTGCCGCGTCGCGGCTATCGAGATTGCGCATGATCCTTGTGCAGAGGCGATGCTTGAAGCGACAAAGAGGCTATTGGACGCGGCCAAGCGGCTTGAGGGTCGAAACCCGGCAAAGTAAGGTCATCGGGTATGCGCCGAGGTGACAGGATTCGAAAGGGTGGTTGAGCGTGACTGAAAAGAAGAGCTCTGACAGCAAATCGGACGATGTCACCGAAGCGGCAAGCGATCCGACGACTGCGGATTCCGCAGAGACAACTCAGCCGGAGTCCGAGCTCAATACCAAACGCGATAGCCGGGACAATGGCGATCAGGCAACCGGGCCGGGCAGTGCCTCTGATTCCGATCCAGAGCCGAAGGACACTGTTGCGGACTCGCATGAACCCCTCTCTGGCTCCGAGAAACCGGACAACACCGAAGCAGCACATGATGTCGATCCGTCAGATGAGCTGCCCGTTGCATCGCAACCTGTCCCTGTGGAGCAGGTCATCGTTCAAAAGGGTGGCTTCGTTCCGACATTCATGGGCGGTGTCGTTGCTGCAGTTATAGGCTTTGGCGTGGCGCAGTACCTGTCGGGCGACTGGCCCTTTTCGGCCATGACGGATGACGGCGCGGAACAGGCAGTGACCCAGCGGCTTGATGCGCAATCCGCACAGATCGAAGAGCTTCAGGGGCGGTTCGATGCATTGAGCGAAGGTCCCGACCTCAGCGGGCTGGAAGAGTCCCAGGCGGGACAGGCGGCGGCGATTGACACGATGTCGCAACGCGTGGATGACGTCTTGATGCGGCTCGACGATATGGAGGCCCGGCTCGACGACGTCGAAAGCCGGCCCGCAGGCGCAGGCGACTCGCAAGCCATCGCAGCGGAGTTTCAATCCGAACTGAACGCCTTGCGCGACTCTCTCGCGCAACAAGGCGACGAGATCGCAAGCATGGTCGAAGATGCCCGCACCATGGAACAGAACGCCGAGCAGACCGCCCAGGACGCGATGCAGCGGGCTGCATTGACACGGGTTCAGACCGCACTTGATGCCGGGACGGGCTTTGACGCGGCTCTTGCCGACCTAGACGCCGCCGGCATCGCCGTGCCCGATGCGCTGACCAAGGTCGCGCAGGATGGCGTGGTCTCGCTGGCACGGCTGCAAGACCGGTTCCCGGACGCGGCACGCCGGGCATTGGCCGCCTCGCGCCAGGCCACAGATGAGGGCGCTAGTGGTTTCGGGAGCTTTTTGCGCACGCAGCTTGGTGCGCGCTCGCTCGAACCGCGTGAAGGGGATGACCCGGATGCCATCCTGTCGCGCGCCGAGGCCGCCGCCCGCGAAGGTCGCTTGAAAGACGCACTGGCCGAGATCGAAACACTGCCCGAAGAGGGCCGCGCCGAGCTGAAAGCCTGGTCAGAGGATGCCACGCGCCGCCTCGAAGCCGTAGCCGCTGCCGAGGCGCTCGCCCAGGATATGAATTGAAACCGAAAGGGCACGCATGATGCTTTGGTCGATCACCAAGATAGTTGTTTTCATCGCCCTTGTTGCGGCGGCGGCGTTCGGAGCGGCCCACCTGCTCGAGATGGAGGGCGGCGTCCGGATCGTCATGGCAGGACAGGAGTTCAACCTGACGCCGCTCAAGGCGGTGATCGCGCTGGTTCTTCTGGTGATCGCGATCTGGCTGTTCTTGAAACTCGCGGCCTTCGTGATCGCCTTGCTGAAGTTCATCAATGGCGACGAGACCGCGATTTCCCGCTATTTCGACCGCAACCGACAGGAGAAAGGCTACCGCGCCCTGACCGAGGGCATGATGGCGCTCGCGTCGGGCGAGGGCGAGCAGGCCATGTCCAAGGCCAACAAGGCCGAGAAATACCTGCGCAAGCCTGAGCTTACCAATCTGATCACTGCGCAGGCCGCTGAAATGGCGGGTGACCACAAGCGTGCCGAAAAGGTCTACAAAACGCTTCTCAAGGATGACCGCACGCGGTTTGTCGGGGTGCGCGGCCTCATGAAACAGAAGCTTCTGGCTGGCGATACCCAGACCGCCTTGCGGCTGGCACAGACCGCCTTTGCGCTCAAGCCACGCCATCAAGAGGTTCAGGATACGCTGCTGCAACTTCAGGCACGGCAGGAAGACTGGAAGGGTGCGCGCGAAACCCTCAATGCCAAATTGAAATACGGCGCCTTGCCGCGCGACGTGCACAAGCGGCGCGATGCCGTTCTGGCCCTGTCCGAGGCGCGCGGCGTACTGGACGAGGGCAACGATATCGAAGCCCGCGAGGCGGCGATCGAGGCGAACCGCAAGTCACCCGATCTGATCCCCGCCGCTACGATGGCCGCGCGCGGCTACATCGAACAGGGCGCCAAGCGCCATGCGATCCGCGTCATCACGAAGGCGTGGGAGGCTCAGCCTCATCCCGATCTGGCTGCGGCCTTTGCCGAGCTCGAGCCGGATGAAACCCCCGAGCAACGGCTCAAGCGCTTTGGCAAGCTGCTCAAGCTGCACCCGGATCACCGCGAGACGCGTCTGCTCGAAGCCGAGCTGCATCTGGCGGCCGAGGACTTTCCCGGTGCCCGTCGTGCGCTGGGCGACATGGTTGAAAATGACCCGGACGCCCGCGCCCTCACCATCATGGCGGCGGTCGAACGTGGCGAAGGTTCGTCGGATGCGGTCGTCAAGGGCTGGCTGGCGCGCGCCCTGTCGGCGCCGCGCGGACCGCAATGGGTATGTGAGAACTGCCATCACATTCACGCCGAATGGGTGCCGGCCTGCGAGAACTGTCATTCCTTCGACACGCTCTCTTGGACAAGCCCGCCGTCATCCGCCATGTCTACCTCGACCGGGATCGAGATGTTGCCGCTGATTGTCGGCGCGCTCGAGGATCGGCGCGAGGATCACGACATCGAGGACCCTGGCGCAGACCCGGATGACGATGACATCCTCGACGCCACGCCAGTTGCGGAAAACGGCACTGACCCCGAGCGGGAAGCAACCGAAAAATAGGTCTTTCCCCTTGGGTGGGGCGGTGCTATAGGCCCGCGTCACGGGGCCGGTGTAGCTCAGCTGGTAGAGCACGTCATTCGTAATGATGGGGTCGTAGGTTCGAGTCCTATCACCGGCACCACGACTTTCAGCGATCATTTATCAGGCTTGCGCCGCAGTCGCCTCGCTCCGTTCAGGAGACAGTCGAATGCACCGGAGGGTGCTGCTTCGATTTTTCCAGCACCACGATCGAATCGTAGATATGGATCGAGGCGCAGGAGCCGGCGATCTCGGGGCGCTGCATATCGCTTTCATGATACCAATGATGCATGTCATCCACCAGGCCACGGACATAGGTGAAGAAGTTCGATTCTGCCTTCAGGCCGCCACCGAACCCTGTCCAATAGGCGGTATGAAGATCCTCGATCATGTAGACGCCATTGTTGTTGAGAAGCGGAAACAGTGTCTCGAGCGAGGCTTTGATATCGTCCATCCGGTGACTGCCGTCATCCAGGATGATATCGACGCCACCCATCTCTTCGATCACCGACCTGAGAAATGCCGGATCGTCCTGCGACCCGATACGGACCTGGCCATCTACACCGTCATACCGGCGGCAATCCTCGTCGATATCGATCCCGTAGATGATCGCGTCAGGGCCAAGAAACTTGCGCCAGATGGCAAGCGAACCGCCCTTGGATACGCCGATTTCCAGCATCTTTGGGGCGCGTCCGCGGAAAGGGCCGAAATAGCGGTCATAGATCGGAATATAGTGGTGCCATTTGTGAACCAGATGCCCGGAGTGCTCTGAATAGATCTTCAGAAGGTCGCCATCATAGCTGTATTTACTTGTGATATCGTCAAGCACGCTCGGCCCGTTGAACGCATATTCATCGATGCCGCGTGGCGCGTATCTCGTGCCTCGTGTACCTCCCAGAACGCGAGGCAGGATGCGTCGCAGTCGTTGCACGAGGGAAGTCCTTTTCTCAGACACGTCGAATATCCTTGGGTCAGCCGGGCAGCCGAGAGAGTGCTAGCCCGCTCCGAAGAGCTTGCGCAAGTGAATAATGACCGACCCAAGCGTGCGAAACTCTATCGTTTCAAGTTTAAACGTCAAAGGTTCGGTAATCTCTTCTCTGATAGACCTTTCCTCGGGTGAGTTGAAAGGTGGTAGGATGAGCGCGCCGGGTGAAAACGCCGCGCCAGTTATCATCAAACGGAAAAAGATCGTCGCCGGCGGGGGCCATCATGGTGGTGCCTGGAAGGTTGCTATAGCATGTTCCTTTAGCCTTTGGTGCTTTTGCACCGGTTTCAAGATCCGCCCCCTCAAGGCGCGGCACAGGCCCAGTTCTGGCGCTTGCGGGTGGTGGTCTTTCTTCCGCCCCCGCGCCATCCGCTTGCGAATGCCCTGCCAGCATCGTCTGAAAATCCTAACCCACTCCTAAGCCGAAAGACCGAGTTGGGGTGAATTAGAGACAAATATCTCAGGCCCGCTTCTCGACCTTGCGCAGCACGGTGCCGTCGATTGTGTGGCGCTTTCCGGTCTCGTCATAGGTCGCAAGCGAGCGTCTCACCTGGCGGATCGCCGCCATCCGGTTGGCCACGCGGCGGATGCCCTCAAGCGCGCCATCCAGCAGCACCTGGTTGCGCTCCACCTTGCCTTGCAGTCCGGCAAGATCGGGCTCGCGCGCACCTTCGAGCGCGTTGAACCTGTCGATCAGCTGCTCCTTTTGCGCCAGCAGCGCGCCGATGGCCTCCAGATCGCCTGCCAGCAGCGCCGTGCGCTCGGTCTCAAGCAGCTTGTCCAGCCGGTCGATCAGTTTCTGCATCTCATCCTGCGTCATCATATGTCTCCGTCATTGCGCGATAGAACGCCTCGGCCAGGCCGATTCCGCCGCTTGCCGCCATCCGCTCGGCGATGGCCTGCCTGTGAAACGAGGCGAACTGGTCTTCGCCCGCGCCGCCCGAAAAGCTGTTGCTCTGTTCGCCGAAACCGGCGGATTTCAGCATTTCGGCGAGGAAAGTCGCCTCGAGCCGCTCTGCCGCGTCGCGCGCCGCCATAGCCGCCAGTGGCGCCTGCCGTGGGCCAGCGTAAGAGCCGATTGGTAAAGAATCCGTCACTGTTTCACCTTGAATTGAAGATAGAGATCCTCATTGGACGGCATTTTGGTAAAGAAGCAGTAACCAGCCTCGGGCATCTTTCCACAAGATTGGAATGATCGCCGGAGAAGCCGATGATGCTTGCGAAAACGGGTGCGCCCCTGCCGGTGCCCGACATGACCCCGGGGCTGCCCGCCAATGACAGCCTCGCATCCGATGGCGCGTCCGCGTTCAGCTTTCAGGCCGTGCTTGACGCGCTTCAGGTGGCCACCCTGGCGCAGGCGCAAGAGGGCATCGCCACCGAAGCCCAGCCAAACGACGAAATGCCGCCCGACACCCCACCCGAATCGCCGCCTCAGGACACCATGACCGGGGCCGCGCATCCGTTCGACGAAGCGCCGGCATCTGATGCGCCGCAGCCCGACGCACCCCACGCCGCCCGGCCCGTGCAAACGGCCGCTCCGGCGTATCTGCCCGCCATCCCCGCCCCAGAGGCGCAGCATGCGCCCCCCATCATGCCGCAAATGGCCGGTGACCCGGCTGAACCCGTGGATCAGGCCCCGCTCAGACCCGATGCCGCGCCTCGCAACGGCCCCGGTTTCGCGCCAGCGCCTCCCGTCGCGGCCCTGACCGATGCGCGCCAACAGCCCGCAGCGGTGAACGGCGTGGACCCGCCCGGCGCTGTGGCGGCTCCGCCAGCCGATCGGGTTGCGCGCGCCGCCTTGCCTGCGCAGCCGCCCCGGCAGGCCCCGTATCCCGTGGCAGAGCCGCCCGCGCCCGGCCCGTCCCAGGCGCAACCGGCACAGCCCGCGCCGCCAGCACAGCCCGCGCCACAAGCGCCGTCCGAGGTGCGCAGCGCATTCCGCGCCCCCGCACCGCCCGAGCCCGCGTCCGTCGCGCCCCCAACGGTCGTCGCGCATGACCCGCCCGCGCCCGTGCCGCAGCACAGGCGAACCGGTTTGGCCGATGCGCCCGTCTTGCATGGCGCGGGCGTTGCCGTTCCGTCCCCTCCCATCGGCGGCCTTTCAGACAGGCCAGCTCTGGCCGATCTGGATGAACCGATCAGAATCGTCTCTGATACAGCCCGGAATGGCCCTCTTCGCCCGTCTGACGATGGGATCGCCTCGCTTCATGCCAATGTCGATATCCGCCATTCTCCCGATCTTCCGCGCCATATCGCAACGCAGATCGGTGCCGCTGTGCAGCGCGCCAATCCGCTGCCCGGCGGCGTCGCAACGCCCATCGGTGGCGGGGGCGGTGAACAGGCCATCGACCTCACCTTGAATCCCGCCGAGCTTGGCCGCGTGCGGATCAGCATGACGCCGGGCGAGGGCGCGATGACCGTCACCGTCATCGCCGAGCGGCCCGAGACGCTCGATCTCATGCGCCGTCATGTCGACATGCTGGCACAGGACTTCCGCAATCTCGGTTTCGGCAATACCGCGTTCTCGTTCGGGCGCAGCCCCGATCAGGCGGGCGGCGGCACCGGCCATCCCGATGCCGCAACCACGCCCGAGGATTCACCCCCGCCCGATGCCGCGCCCGCGGCTGCACCCACCGCGCTGTGGATCGCTGCGGATCGCGTCGATATCAGGCTCTGAAAAGGCAAGAATATGATCGAATCCACCTCATCAACAGCGCCCAACCCGGCGCAATCCGTGGCCAATGCCGCTCCGGCGAAACCCGCTGAAAAGCCCGTGCTCAGCTCGGATTTTGAAACCTTTCTCAAGATGCTGACCGCGCAGATGCGCAACCAGGACCCGCTCAACCCGGTCGAATCCGCGGATTTCGCCGTTCAGCTGGCGGCCTTCTCGACAGTCGAACAACAGGTGCGCACCAATGACCTTCTGGAATCACTCGGCGCGCGGGTCGGGGCCTTGGGCATGTCGCAGTTGGCTGGCTGGGTCGGGATGGAGGCGCGTGCCGCGACCCCGGTGCAGTTCGACGGCGCACCCCTGACCCTGACCCTGCGCGCCGATCCGCTGGCCGACACCGCTCAGATCGTCGTGCGCGATACCGGGGGCAACGTGGTGCAACGCCTCGATGCGGCCGCTGAAACCGGGCCGGTTCTTTGGGCCGGGGTCGGCAACAATGGCGCGCCGTTGCCCGCCGGGCGCTACGACATCGCGCTCGAATCCTATCGCGCCGGCGACCTTCTGGGCGCGCGAGCCGCCGAACTGCACGGCCGCATCGTCGAGGCGCGCAACGATGGCGACCGCATCACACTGGTTTTCGCGGGCGGCGAAGAGGTGCCTTCAGGCGAAATCCTGGGTCTGCGTGCCCCCGAGGGATGAGCGCCCTTGTTTCGCCTGCCGCGCTGGCCTAGCGTCCGGCGATTCGCCGACGCATCGCAGGTTTGGCCCAGTTCATGACCGCAGCAGACATTCTTCCGCCCGAACCGCTGGCCCAGACGCTGGCGGATGCGGGCGTGCTGCCCGAGGGTTGCGCATGGACGCCGCTTGCGGGCGGGCGTACCAACCGTCTCTGGCTGGTTTCGCCGCCTTCGGGCGCCGCTGCCGTCGTCAAGCTCTACACCCGCGCCGCGCCCAACCCTCTGTTTCCCAACGATCCGGCGGTGGAACTGCGCCTGCTGCGCCACCTTTCGGGCCACGGTATCGCGCCGCATCCCCTGTATTTCGGCGAAACCCCGGCAGGGATCTGCCTGGTCTACGCTCACCTTCCCGGCGCTCCCTGGGTTCGCGGCGCCTACCTGGCCGCCGCCACGCTCAAGCGTCTCCATGCGATTGCGCCGCCACCGGGCCTGCGCAACGCCCCGGATGGCAGCCTGGCCCTCTCGGAACAGACCGAGGCGATCCTCGCGCGCTGCAAGTCTCACGCCGCCCGCGCTGCCGAGGCCCTCAGGCCGCGCCAGGAGGTGCCCGCCCTTGGCCGCGCGGCGCTTCTGCATGGCGATCCGGTGCCCGCCAATATCGTGGTCGACGAAACCGGCGCGCGGCTGATCGACTGGCAATGCCCCGCGATCGGCGACCCTTGCGAGGATATCGCGCTGTTCCTCTCGCCCGCCATGCAGCTCAGTTACCGTGGCGCAGCGCTGGACGCGCCCGAGCGTACCGCGTTCCTTGCCAGCTACCGTGACCCCGAGATGATCGCGCGCTACCGGCGCCTTGCGCCCTGGTATCACTGGCGGATGCTGGCCTATTGCCTCTGGCGCCATGAAAGCGGCGATCCCGATGCCCGCGCCGCCGCCGATCTCGAGCAGGCCGCCCTCACCGCGCTGTCTCGCGCCTGACACGCGAAACCCGGTCCGACTCGTCGCGCGGCATCAGACCAGCCAGAACACCGCCACTGTCGCCGCTGCCCCCGCCAGGCCGCCGCCCAGCGCCCAAAGCGCGCCCGCCCCGCGCTGACCGCGCGGCGCTGTCTCCACCGGCATCGACTGCCGGATCAGCGCGTTCTCCACGATCGCCGGCAATCGCGGCCCGTATCGCGTCAACACCGCCAGCGTCTTCTGCAGGTCGCGCATCGCCGCGCGCGGCCCGATATTCTTGCGGATGTAATCCTCGACCACCGGCCGCGCCGCCTGCCACACGTTGATCTGCGGATCAAGCGACCGCGCCACCCCCTCGACCACGACCATCGTGCGCTGCAACAGGATCAGCTCGGTGCGGGTCTCCATACCGAAACGCTCTGTCACCTCGAAGAGATAGCTCAGCAGGTTGCCGATCGACATATGCGAGGCATCCATCCCGAAGATCGGCTCCCCCACGGCGCGCAGCGCCCGCGCGAACTCGTCCACATCCCGGTCGGCAGGCACGTAACCCGCCTCGAAATGCACCTCCGCCACGCGCCGGTAATTGCGCTTGATGAACCCATAGAGAATCTCGGCGTAAACCTTGCGGGTATATTCGTCGATATGCCCCATGATCCCGAAATCATAGGCAATGATATCCCCCGACGGCGCCACCTTCAGGTTGCCCTGATGCATGTCGGCATGGAAATACCCGTCACGCAGCGCATGTTTCAGGAACAGCTGCAACACCCGCTCGGCCAGCTGCGCGCGGTCATGCCCGGCCGCATCCAGCGCCGCGTTGTCGCCCAGCGGCACGCCATCGGCCCAGCCCATCGTCATCACCCGCCGCCCCGAAAGCGGCCAGTTCACCCGAGGCAGGGCGAACCCCTCGTCGCCAGCGGTATTGGCGGTGAACTCGCTGGCCGATGATGCCTCCAGCCGCAGATCGAGCTCGCCCATCACCACGCCCTCGAAATGGGCGATCACATCGGTCGGCCTCAACCGCCGCGATCCCGGCGACAGGAACTCGATCGTCCGGGCCGCGAAATAGAAGGCGTCGATATCCTTGCGAAAGGCCCGCTCGATCCCGGGGCGCAGCACCTTCACGGCCACTTCCTCGCCGCCCTCGCGCAGCCTGGCGCGATGCACCTGCGCGATCGAGGCCGCCGCCACCGGCGCGCTGAAATCGTCGAACACCTCTTCCACCGGGCGCCCCAGCTGCGCGGCGACCGATGCCTTGGCCACGGCCACCGGGAAGGGCGGCAGCTTGTCCTGCAACACGCGCAGCTGCGTCGCCAGGTCGTCGCCCACAAGATCCGGCCGCGTCGACAGGATCTGCCCGAACTTGATATAGGCCGGTCCCAGAGATC
>Ga0209344_10000317_pt1 | contig 91130 bp, 86 predicted proteins | sample Cruoilmetagenom6_FD_187293 | JGI IMG/M metagenome (GOLD analysis project Ga0209344, IMG submission 187293) | Oil polluted marine microbial communities from Coal Oil Point, Santa Barbara, California, USA - Santa Barbara Oil Seep Sample 6 (SPAdes)... | ecosystem: Environmental > Aquatic > Marine... | reverse complement strand
AATGGTTTATTGGTCGACAGTTATTTACAAACTTGCCTAGATGAGCTTGCTAAAAAACCTGAGAGCCTAGAACGGTTGCTACCTTGGAATGTTAAACAAGGCTAGACGTAGTTCCCCTGACGCTTACCAAATGACATAATTGTTCATTAACACATTAGCGTGAATTGCCACATGGAATTTCTTTACATATTATTTTAGCTTATCAATATATACAGTGTAATCTTGCGCATGAAAGAAACTTACTTGCCGGTTATTACCTCGTTGCACACATGTTGTGGAATATTTGGTAAATTTACCTTGGTAGTCTTGGCATGTTTTTTAGCTTTTTCATAAATGAAAATGCTAGCGTAGAAAATTTTGAATGAGTATTCAGTAGCATAATCAGTTAGAAGTACCTTTAATGTTGCTAATTTTCTCTTCTTTCTTCTATAAGTTTTCGTGAAATTTTTGTTCACAAAGCTAAACAATCAGCACTAGAAAAATGATCCTCACTTTTAATTGGCAGTTAGAATTAGTAAGACTATTAAATCTCATCATCATTAATATCAAAAGCAGCTAGTGATCCTAAAGGCTCGGCTAATTGTATTAAACAGTATGCAAAAAAGAAGCCCACCACCCATAGAGGTAAGTCACTTGTTATGTCTAACCAAATAAGCAAAGAATCGGCTAGGAAGAAGCCGCTTAATGTCATAGTTATGGTCATTAATAATGCCCATAATATAGTTGTAATGAGCTTTTGATTGCAGGATTGACAAATAATAGCTTTTTTATATATTAACGCGACTCTATTTCTTAACGGTATAGCCGTCGAGCAATTAGGACACGCCCTTGAAAATAGTTCTTTAAATACAGTCATAGTCTGCTGTTCCTTTTAAATATTAGCGACGATAGTACAGTCGCTAATTCACTCTAAAGTAATACTTTCTATTAATTTATTACTAGTCTCTATATCTACCGTATTGATAACCTGCTTCAAGGCCTGCACCAAATTTTGCAATCGTTCTTACAGCCCTATAAGTTCTATAAGCTCTATAAGCTCCATAAACCATCCATGCGGCAGAAACGAACAAACCACCATTTATTTCTTTTATCTCATTTACGTTTAATTCACGCATAATGTTATACTCCATATATCCAGCATTTAATTGCTGGGTTGTTAAGTGCTAACTCAATTATTTGAGCGAACGGTTAATAGGCTGGTTTTAGTTTTTCTCGCTAAAGTTCGACTAAAGCCAGCCACTCCATTTTCCAACAAGGTGATTGCAACTAAACAAGTTCCTCATCAGAAAAATTCTTTTTACTCTTACTTACATAAACCTAAAGCCAATGGTTCTTGGATTAGAGATCTCGAAGATGGCAGGCTTAAAATAATTAACTTACTCGACCACTTAAACTGTATATCGGTTCAAGTAGCCATTCAATTAACGTACGTTGCTCAAACATAATACCTGCCTCGAACAGCATACCGCTTTTTAAATCAAACGCTTTGCCAAATGCTTGCATTTACTGTTGAGTTAACTTAGTTCGTAACCGATAAACAGGCTCTTGTAATGCTATTGGTAATTGCACTTCGTTCGGCGATATTAAGCTTTGATCTATACGAACGATTTCACTATTGATAAAACCAAAACGCTGATAGGGAAACGCATCAAAGCGTAATCGGGTACTGTTACCCACTTGAAAAAAACCAGCAGACCCTGTTGGTGATAACAGCTCAGCAATAAGCTCAGAGCCTTCAGGTAAGTTGTGCAGCAAGGGTTTTAATTGCGCTTTACTTTGCGACAATGTTCCCCCTTCAACCACTTGAATACCCGTTACTACACCGTTATCACTTGCTGTAATGGTATACTTATAATTACTTGCTACTTGGGCTAATTGACGTTGAAGATCTGCTTGTTGACGTTTAAGACTGTTAATACGTAAGGCATATTGTTGAGGAGTATTTTTAATATTAAAGGTAATTTGATTCAATTGATTTTTATACTGAAGTAACAAACGAGCTATATTTTTTTTTACTTGTTTAGTTTCAAGTAATACTTGCTGTTGGCGATCTTTTTCTAAGTTAGATACATAACCACTTTTATTAAGTTGATTGTAATCTAACTGTTGCTCACTTAGCAGTGTTAATTTTTCTTGTAGTAGTACCAACTGGCTTTCAAGTGCAATTTTTTCATTTTGTAAGTTCAATAGTTCTTGGTTTTTTAAGGCTTGGTGCTGAGTTATTTTATCAACTAGTAAATTTGCTTGAGCATTCAGCTGTTTGGTAAGTCGTGTGCTTAAAACAACACCACTACTATTGTTTTGTTGAACTATGATAGTAGCGAGTGATTGACCTTTAATCACCCAATCACCTTCTTTCAGCCAAAGCTTTTCGATGGTGCCGCCTTGATTGGCAAAGCTTTTAATAACGCCTTTATTTGGCATTAAAAAGCCACGAACAGTTTCTTTACGCGAGTATTCAGCACTAAAAAGGAAGACGATAATAGCCGCAGTAACAGCTACTAAAATGAGCACAGTTAACTTGATAGATAATGGTTGGGCTAAGGTTATAGCACCAGTTAACCGTTCACTTTGATGGGAAATAGCTTCCTTTCTAAATAACGACATATCAAATCCATTGAATACCGAGTAATAGCATAAACATATTCTATAAAATAGCCACTGTCAAAAAATATCTTTTATGCAAAGTAATATTTGCAGATAAAAAGTAAAATAACATATTTATTTCAATCTGTTATGTATATTTTGGTGTTTATGGGGATACTGTATAATAAACGAATTTAAAATCAAACAGACAGTATAGCGGACTAGTTCACTATAGGTATTCTACCATTCTTCGTCTGCTACCTTATAAAAAGTGGACTTTATAAACAGGCTTTTGAGCCTTTCTGTTTTGATAACTGTAATAGTTTTTTTTGTTACTTTTGATACCCAATACGCGACATATTAGCATTACGGGCTAGAACTTCTTATGCTGGGCAACAAACAAGTATTTTACCTATTTTATTTTGCAAACAAGACGGTCAGTTTTTCATTTGTATCTCCAGTTTATTCAATTATGACTTCACTGGGGTAGTCGTATCAATTACATCACGTCAGCTTTATAATTGAAAAAAAAGCGCCATAATAGCTAAGCTGTTAAACAATACATGTATCGCTATAGCATAATTAATGTTATTACTTTTATAACGAGTATAACCTAGCAACAGACCAAAAAATAACAATATTATAAAGGTTACATTATGCTCATATTGACTATGAATTATGGTGAAAACCATAGCCGTTACTATAAGTGCGCCAATCTTGCCTAACTTAGTTTGTGCGATTTTAGTAAACAACCAACCTCTAAAAATCAACTCTCCATAATAGGCATAACTAAACAAATAGCAGCAAACATTAACACTCCCATGCCTACACTATTGCCAGCAGCCTTAATGTCTAACATAAACGGCTCGTCAGGCAATTTAAGCAACTCTCCTATAAATGAAGAGATCAGCCAAAATATAAAACCAACCATTAACCATTTAGCAAGAGCTTTAGCATTAATAGCTTTTACTGCCCAAAAATCAAAGCGGCCACGCCAGCTTTCAGCTTGAGTTGCTTTGTTCAATAGAGGTAAGGTTAAAAAAGGTGCTATTAATGTCAGGGTTAATAATACTGGTATTGATGCGAGCCAAAGATTAACCGCCTCTTCGCTAAAATCACTGCCTTGTTGTATGCCCACAAAGATGCTTGCGCCAAAACCTAGTACTAGCTGGGGCAGCAATAGTATTACGATTAACCAAAGCGCTATTTTAAATAGGCTTGGCTTAGACTGTACAGATATTTCGAGGGGTTTTTCATTAGGTTTTATTTCTACTGACATATTTATTTACCACCTTTTCTTTATGAGTCTTATTATTCTGATGCTACTTTTATACAACGCTACTAAATAAGATTGGGGACAAAATGATAGTAACTGCAAACATTTTATTTTTAAAAACATAAAATTAGTAATCGTAAATTAAAAAACAAACAGCACTCCGGCAGAATGACCTTCAATTATTCGTCATGGTAAGGCATGACTAGCCAAGCCTAAACTATCAGTTAACTCACTCATCTGTTGAAGATTCATGCCCTTTAAGTTAGCAGAAAATCGCTCACGCATGGCTGGCATATCAAGTTGAAGATCGTGATAACAAGCTAGCATTACCATGGAGACTAGACCGCATTCGGAAATTTATGATGAAGGTGCATGGTCCTGCTTTTAAAACTGAAAAGGATAATAGTTGTTCTGAAGATATAGTCATAATATTAAATTCACTAGCGCGTAAATAGGATGAACCACCTAGCGTCAAAGCTTATCGCTTAGTGAAAGTTTAAATTACCCTAAGATCTAACCCCCTACGTCGCTAGTGGCAAAGAATTAAAGCCGACCTGATTAAAAATATATAATTCAACTTTACACAAACTGATAAAAAAAATTTAATGTTCATTTTTAAAAGGTTCATTGGAAACCTTTCGTAATAAATAACTTGTTAAGCTTGCTGTAATGAATGCAAGAAATACCTTTTCAAGGTTTGGATCATCATAAGGTATAAGAAAAGATATTATATTGATTAAAAACAGAGAGCCTAGGCTTGAGACTATTATTGCTGTAACATTATTAAATTTAAGCATTTTATTACCCTTTATCCTCTAAATCAGTCCATAGTATAGATGACTACAGGCTCGATATTTCTATATTAATTAAAACGATACGAGACAAATCCAGCTACAATACCGCCACCTGAAGCACTTACAGCATTAAAACCGCCAGCCCCCCACACAAAACCACCAGCTGCTGCACCAGCAAAGCCAGAGCCGCTCAATCCCGACCCCCAACTACTTATTGCATATCCTGCCATTCCTGAAGCTGCCCCAACAATTCCCATACCAATGTGTGCAAAAATACCGCCATTCACTTGTTCAATTTCATTTACGTTTAATTCACGCATAATGTTATACTCCATATGTCCGACTTATCTTTAAATAAAAGTGTCGGGTTGTTAAGTGCTAACTCTATCGTTGAGTTAGCGGTTAATAGGCTGGCTTTAGTTGTTCTCGCTAAAGTTGACTAAAGTCAGCCGCTCTATTTTCCATCAAGATTGTTGCAATTAAATAAACAATCTCATCAGAAAAACTCTATTTACTCTTATTTTCATAAACCTAAAGCTCAATTAACTTACTCGACCTCGCAAGCTGTAAATTGGCTCAAGTAACCACTCAATTAATGTCCGCTGCTCTAACATAATATCGGCCTCAAACAACATACCGCTTTTTAAATCAAACGCCTTGCCAAACGCCTGCATTTGTTGTTGGGTTAACTTCGCGCGTAAACGGTAAACAGGCTCTTGTAATGCAATGGGCAGCTGAATTTCATTGGGCGTAATCAATGTTTGATCAATACGAACAATTTCACTGTTGATAAAACCAAAACGCTGATACGGAAAAGCGTCAAAACGTAAACGGGTATTATTGCCAATTTCAACAAAGCCCGCAGAGCGAGTAGGCAGTAAAAGTTCGGCAACAAGCTCTGAGTTTTCAGGGATAATATGTAGCAATGGTTTTGCTTGTGCTTTTGACTGCGATAAGGTTTCCCCCTCAACCACTTGAATACCCGTAATAAATCCGCTATTACTTGCCGTGATTGTGTATTGATAATTACTGGCTACTTGAGCAAGTTGACGTTGAATATCAGCCTGTTGACGTTTTAAATTATTTATACGTAGGGTGTACTGTTGCGGAATATTGGTTAGATTAAAGGCAATTTGATTCAACTGGTTTTGATGTTGAAGCAACAGACGGGCTATATTTTGTTTTTCTTGTTTCGCTTCAAGTAACGCTTGTTGTTGACGTTCTTTTTCTAAATTAGATAAAAAGCCATTTTTATTGAGTTGATTAAAGTCTAACTGTTGCTCTTTCAATAGCTTTAGTTTTTCTTCCGCTAAAGCAAGTTGGCTTTCAAGGGCGTTTTTTTCATGATTTGAAGCGCGTTTCTGAGTCTGTAAGTTGAGGAGTTCTTGTGTTTTTAACGCTTGATGTTGGGCTATTTCATCGCGTAATAAATTTTCTTGAGCATTAAGTTGCTCGGCAAGTTGCGTACTTAAATCAACACCTTTGCTATTATTTTGCTGAACGATAATGGTCGCAAGCGATTGACCTTTAACAACCTTATCACCCTCGCGCACCCATAGCTTTTCTATAGTGCCACCTTGATTAGCAAAACTTTTAATAACGCCTTTATTGGGCATTAAAAAGCCACGCACTGTTGCTTTACGAGAGTATTCTGCACTAAAAAGGAAAGTGATAATAGCAACAGCAACGGCTACTAACATGAGCACAGTTAACTTGATAGATAATGGTTGGGCTAAGGTTATAGCACCGGTTAACCGTTCACTTTGGTGGGAAATAGCTTCCTTTCTAAATAACGACATTTCAAATCCATTGAATACCGAATAAGTACATTAAACATATTCTACAAATTGAAATCTGTCAAAAAAATAACATACTTTATACAAGCAGATGTAATGCTAGCAAGCACTGGTTTTAAAATAAGCTTTATTATCATTATATTATTGAAGCGAAATAAGGGCCTAGGTATGTAAAGTTTGGTTTTATAGCTAAATAAAGACATGATGGCCGTGAAAACGCTTTACTTTCTATAGCCAGGCTAGGTATGCCCAATCAAATTGCGAAGGTAAAATCAATATACCTTAGCTACACTAATAGCCGCAGTTATATTTGGAATATGCTCCGAAAATAGCGCTTACTCATGGCTGAAGTGAGAATGCCCGCCTTAAACATTCATAATGCAATAAAACAAGCAATTAGATTATACAAAAAAGTATTAATATGGATAAAATTTTTTTAAATACTCAAAAAACACAAATATCACTCTAGTGTATTTTTGATCTAATAAAAAGTACTCAACGTGTTTTTATATTTCACTTTAAAAAATTTACATTTATTTATCGCACATAAAAACACAAAGATTTGTTTTAAAACGAAAAAAGGTGAACTTCCGCTCACCTTTTCTTTACATTCTATAAATATCAGAACGGAATATCGTCATCAAAATCAATAGTAGGTTCTTGTGGGTTTACTTTCGGCGCATTCTGTTGGAAACCACCACCTTGTTGTTGCGGAGCAGATTGCTGCTGAAAGCCACCACCTTGTTGCGGTGCAGATTGCTGTTGAAAGCCACCTTGTTGTTGTGGAGCCGCTTGCTGCTGAAAACCACCACTTTGTTGTGCCGGTTTGTTATAAGCCTGTTGAGGTGCTGCTTGCTGATTAAAACCGCCACCTTGCTGTGGTGCTGCTTGTTGTTGGAAGCCACCAGATTGTTGCGGTGCTTGTTGGTTAAAGCCTCCTGCTGCTGCGCCGCTACCACCGCGCGAATCTAACATTTGCATAGTACCGTTAAAACCTTGCACCACTATTTCAGTGGTGTATTGATCTTGGCCTTGTTGGTTTTGCCACTTACGTGTTTGCAATGAACCTTCGATATAGACTTTAGAGCCTTTCTTTAAATATTCACCAGCAATTTCCGCCAGTTTGCCGAACATCACTACACGGTGCCATTCAGTTTTTTCTTTTTGTTCACCCGTTTGCTTGTCTTTCCAACTTTCAGAAGTTGCAATAGTGAGGTTAGCAACACCACCACCGTTAGGCATGAAACGAACTTCAGGGTCTTTCCCTAAGTTACCTAAAATTATTACTTTATTGACACCAGCCATGAACAAAATCCTATAATTGCAGTAAAGCAGGGCTTTACTGATTTAACATTACTCTAAGCGACAACTTGCTCAGAATATTTATTTTAATAACAATAGACAGATTCTAGCACTACGGGTAAAAAATTACGCTAGCTTTAGAGGATTTTTTTCTTAAATATTCTCTCGCCAAAAACCGTATTAAGCCTAAAAGTGATTTCCATTTAAGTTACTCTTGCTGTCTTTTTCAACGCCACTACCATGGACAATTTTTTTTGTGTTTATAATTCAATAAAATGGCTCTGCATATTTGTTAAGACTGATGCTGATATCTTTTGTGATTTTTTAGTTTCATAGTCAAAATGCACCATAACAGCAGTGCCAGAGGCACATTTTATGCCTTGCTGCCAAGCCTCCTGATAAACATCAAATGAGCTATTACCGACACGACTGATATAGCTCCTTAATTCAACATCAGCGCCATATTGCAACTCGGCATGAAATTCAACCGTTGTTTTCGCTAATATCAACTGCCAATTTGCTAAACTAAGATCTGGCGTGAACCATTTAAAAATAGGATCTCTGGCCCCTTCAAACCATTGTGCTACCACGGTATTATTAATATGACCTAAGCCGTCAGTTTCACAAAACCTGGGTTTAATCGTTTCTTTAAGCATTACTTTTTCCTCAAATCGTTTACTACGGTATTTTTAGCGCTATCTATCATCAGTTGTGCTGTATTTATCTGCTGGCTGTCAAGATGGGCGCTCAGGCATGATGTTAGTAATGTCCGCTTGGCATCAGTAACCGCTATAGCCAGTGACTATCACTGCACTTAACATCAAAAGTCTGCATCAATAGCAATTGATGCGATATTCTACAGATATTTATCAACAGGGTAATTAAATTAGCAGTTGTTTGTTGTATGCTGAGAGCGAATTAATAAGAAGATTAAAATTATGACAGATTTTATTGAAGTATACCCCAATGCCCTTAGCCCAGAGTTTTGCAAAAAGCTTATTGTCGACTTTGACAACAGCCAACACCAAGTGCCTGGTAGAACCGGTGGTGGTGTTGATAGCAGCAAAAAAATTAGCCACGATATTTATCTCAATCAACATGCTGAATTTCAACCGGCGCTGCAAACTATTTTACAAGCCTGCGGCGATAAAATCACCGATTACATTGGTAAATATTTTTTCAGCTTAATTAGCGGCATATCGCTAACCGTTCAGCACCCTACAACTAAAAAGCCAGTAGTATTAACCGTTGATAATTTCGAAGAAATTGGTAAACCCAACTTATTTAACCTCGTCCGATACCTCTTCAATTTAGCGCCGATAAACGCCCAGCGCTATGAACAAGGCAAGGGTAATTACGGCTATTGGCATTCGGAAATATTTCCGCAATTGGGGGAGAACAAAGCCTTACATCGCATGCTGTTGTTCATCATTTATTTAAATGATGTTGAAGAAGGCGGCGAAACCGACTTTTATTATCAAAATAAAAGCATTAAACCTAAAGCCGGCAGCATGATTATCGCCCCCTGTGGCTTTACCCACACCCATCGCGGTAACATCCCAATTTCATCCCATAAATACGTCTTAACATCTTGGCTGAGTTTTAATCCTGCACAGAAAATATATACCGGTTAACCATATCCACTAATCGTCACTAGCAATTTTAAAAGGCTAATAACTCCGTTTTAAAACCAAAAAAGCATAATGAAATCATTATGCTTTTTGAACGGATAAAATTAAACCGCTTAGTAAGACTATTCGGTTAATTTCTCTGGTGTTGGCGCGCTGTCGTCATTCGCTTGTTCATCAGCTTCTTGTTGATTACGCAAAAAACCTGCCGCTTCATCATCGGCATTACTTATTTGGTTCGGATTGTAGCGAGAGGCATTATTCACTTTTAAAATGTTCTCTGCATGCTGTAAATCAGCAGTGTTAGAAAAACCGGCAATATTTTCCCGCGCGCGTAAAAACGCTTTAATTTCGTCAACAATCCCTTTTAACTCGTCATCATTCTTCGACATCGACATTACGTAACGTGGCATCTCGACATTACGAGCACCACTAGTGGCAAAGGTACTTGAGCTAATACGCGAACTAACAACCCAAGGGGTAATCGACGATTTAACAATGACATTTTCACTACGAGTTGAGTCATGAATAGACATACCCGTTGATATTTTTGACTCGGCAAATGTCCCCTCAGTTTTCATATACATTAACAGCGAATTAAATTGCAGCTCTGCCCAAAAGATATGCGAGAAATTTTCCAACATGCGACCAATGGCAGTCACTATTTGCCAGAAGAACAAGGTGCTGAACAATGTCACAATCACAGCGGAAATATCAGTTATCAAGCTTTGTAGTGGCGCAATATTACCATTATTGGCGGCACGAGCAGCCGCCTCAATGTTACTGGTAAAGTATTGTAAAAACTCAATACCTGATGAAATTTTCGGCGCCAAACTAAAAAACAAATATGCCCCTATCACCATTAATATTTGTGCTAAAACGGTACTGAGTAAACGGGTAACTTTATAGCTTGTCGGTTGTGTTACTGATGAAAATTCAGGCTGAGTTTCAATCAATAACTCTCCGGCAAAGGAGCCTTTACCTTGGCTTTGCTCTTCTAATACCGGATCAAAGTTCATATAGGTACGATTTGGAATTTCTTTGTAGCGACGGTTAGCTAAAACAATGTTTTCGATATTAATGAATATTTCATTGGGGTGTACAGACTCTTGCAGGTTTTCGCGGTATTCACTGACCTCAGTCCCAGTGGTACTTTGCTTACTACGAATACTGACTAAGTAAAAAACAAATGCCGCGCTGATCAGCCCTAGGCCAATTAAGGTTAATAAACTTGGCCATGCCGAAAATATGGTAATGCTATCGGCAATTTGATAGTAGCCGTCATCAAGGCTAACATTCTGGCTTACATAGTAATAGCCAACCCCTATAATCACCGGAAATAAAATCGAAAAGGTAATGATTTTTGCAACGCTTGCAGCCCCTGCGGTATTGAGTTGCTTTACTCGATCTAAACTTACGGCATTGGCCGCCTTTCGCCATGCGGCAACCAGATAGAGTAAAATAAATATAGAAAAAATAGGCATAATAATATGCCCAGCTTGCCCTGCTAAACCGCTTGACGAGACAAAGTAAGTTAAACCAAAGGCTATAAAAGCAATAATTGTCGTGGTTAATACCGAAACAATTTCTTGGGCGATATTACGAATCGGGTAGGGTAAAAAAATAAGCTGAGGAATAATGGAATGCACAAAGCGACCCATCCAACCTAGTGGTTCGGTAAAGGTAGCATTTTTTCGTCCCATCAGCATAGATTCAAGCGTTGACGGCTTATAAGCCAGTACTTGTTCTTTACGCTCTAGCTCGGCATTTTCTTTTTCACTTTTTGTTAAATTATACGCTAACGAGCTAGGTACAGAGCGACCAACAAAGAATTTGAATAATTGAAATAAACCGCTGCCGACGCGCTTAAAACCGCCAATAAGTAACACTAGACCAACAACGGCATAAATCCACGCTTGAGTAATGTCTTGCTCAATAACAGCCGTGACATTAAATACACTATATAAACCAATGCCCGCAATCGCTAAACCGCCTAAAGTGCGAATTAAACCTTCCTGCTTAAAAGGATTTTTTATGCCTAATCCTTTTGAGCCAAAATCATATGCCATTCTACTTCTCCATAATTTGTTTGCTTATCAACAGGTAAACTACCCCGTGTCAATTTATCCGACAAATTAACCTAAATTACCGTTAAATAACAGTTTATTTCAATATAAGTATCATCTTATCGATTAACTTTGGCGCCGAATGTAAGATTTAAAGTTAGCCAAGTAGTTTAAATCTAGGCTAATAACAGTAACAATAAATATTAAAAAAATAATGTTATCAATAAATTACCTAAATTATTATCAATTAGCTTGTTCTGATAAAGTTTTTTTATTTACCCTTGGAAACTGAAAATTTGCTGTTAAACTGCACATTATGATGTATAAAATAATAATATGGGTTTCAGTCCTGTTCGTTGGACAGTGTCTTGGAGCACAACCGTTGCCGGTGTTAAAAGTCGTTAGCGAAGAATGGACAAATTACACTAATGCTGATGGCTCTGGCACCTATTGGGATATCGTAGCCGCGGTATATAGTAAACACTATCAATTGGAGTTTATTGCCACGACTTGGAGTCGTGCGCTCAATTTAGTGGAAACCGGCCATGCTGATGTACTTGTTGGCAGCTATAAAACCACTAATAGAAAACTCATATTTCCACAACAACACCTAGATACTGAATACCCTTTGTATGCAATTTTTGATAAAAATGTACAAACTATTAATGATGATAAGGATCTCGCTGGACTCACCATCGCTGGTAAAAAAGATTATGGCTTTGAACATTTTTTACCCAACAGCAGTCGTTACTATGGTGTAGAGCAGATAGATAATACTGCTAAGCTTATTGAAAAAAAGCGTGTCGATGTCGTGCTCACCTATAGAATTAATTTAGCATTAGCTGACCCTGAAAATCGCTTCAGCCATCAGGCTATTGGAGCAGAAGCGCCACTATATTTAGCCTTCACCCATTCAGCTAAAGGTAAAAAACTAAAAGAGCACTATGAGCACGAAGTAATCGCCTTGCTCTCTGACAATAAGTTAAAGCAGTACTTCCCTAACGCGCGAGAATATCAACATGCCCAACTCGACAGCTTGCTCGTCACCCCGTAAAGCTACCTCGTTAATTAAACATGCTTCACAGCACACAAATTAAGTGCTCCTAAAATACACAGCGCATAATAAAAAAGCATAATGAAATCGTTATGCTTTTTTGGCTACTTATAGTCTATAAAGACAATATGTGAGCATTAAAGAAAGCGTTTTAATAATCGGTCTATCTGTGTCATGTGTAGTTTTTTCAACAATTTTCGTGGTTTATCGGGATATTTTTGCATACTATCAATGTCAGTGGCTTTTCGAATGACGTTTGTATATTGAGTAATACTTTGAAGTTCTTGGTTAAATTTTTCCGTTAATTGACCTTTTTCATCATCGAGTAAAATACCATTTTCCAAATCTAGTGCCCACGCCCTTGGGTTTAGATTGCTGCCTGTTAATAAATGGTAGCGATTATCAACCACTAAACCTTTTAAATGAAAACTGTTATTACCATCTTGCCATAGCCTCAGCGTTAAATTGCCGTTGTCTAAATATTTTTGGCGTCGAGTTAAAAAGCTCGCTAATAAACGCTCATAAATATAAGGCACAATTTCAATGGTTGAAAATGTCGCTTCATCGGCATTATAGAAATCATTGGCTTTTTTATCGCCCACGGTCAAAGTCACCTTTACACCACGTTTCAGTGCCGCATCTAAGTCTCGTAACAAAGGTTTCGGCAAATTAAAATAAGGTGTAAAAATTACCAGAGAGTCGCGACTGCTGCGCACTAAATCTCGGATCACGCGATTAAGTTGATTACCTCTGCGGCCGCAACCGACAAACATCGCTGCTTGAATATCAGTCTTTGTAGTAGCATTTTTGTTACTATTAAACGGACGGTATTTGGATGATTTTAATAACTTAGTTAAACGAATAATTTTACGCTTTAATGTTTTAGCCTCTGGCAGCGCACCTTGGTTTAATAAGGGCGCATAGCCTGAGTCGATAAAACAACGCTGGAGATACTCACAAAAATTATCGGCTAATGCTTGGCTATGCAACCGGTAATAACGGTCAAGACGATAACGTTGAGCTTGCTGTAAATAAATATCATTGATACTGGCGCCAGAATAAAGCAATACATTGTCGATCACCATGCCCTTTAAATGTAAAACGCCCAGTAATTCTTTGCGTTTTACCGCAACACCATAAATATTAATCGATACTTGGTGCTGTTGTTCAAGTGCTAAATAAAGCTGACGATTACCGCCGTGCTCTTTTTCACCAATTAAGCCGCGTTGGGCACGATGAAAATCAACAAATAGACAAATGTCTAAGCTTGGGGTTTGCTGTTTGGCTTGATATAGCGCAGCAAGTACTTCTCTGCCTGCGGTATCATCTTGAATATAAAGTGCTGAAATATAAATACGTGATCTTGCTTGAGCAATTTCTGCTAATAGCAATTGCTTAAAATCAGCGGCTGAATGGGCGATGTCTATCTCTGCGGCTGCAATGCCAGCCGTAGAACTAACGGTCACCATGCTAGCAGTTGCCCGTTGCAGTGTTAGCTAAATTAGGGTTTTTATTATTATTCATTCAATCTAGATATTTAATTTTTTAAGGTAAACTGCATTGATTGTACCGCAAGATCTTCTGCGAGTTGAGAAAAATTAATCGCTTTCTCGACAGCCTAGCTAGAAGCGGGTATAAAATCGCCATTCTTTGCCTGCTATTGGCAATATTAATCTGTGCAATGCCGAGCTAGAACACTGTTATTCAAGCTATTATGCGCTGAATAACTGTTTTAGAGCACTAAGCCACCCGCTTACAAACTGATACAAGTGTGCTTAGATTTTCGCGGCTAATTCTGCCGCTTGCCTAATAGCGCGCTTAGCATCCAGTTCCGCCGCAACGTTGGCACCGCCAATTAAATGCGCCTGTACACCCTGCGCTTGCAGTGCTTGAAAAAGCCCGCGTTCAGACTCTTGTCCGGCACAAATAATGATATTATCAACGGCTAAGGTTTGCTGCTCACCATCGATAGCAATCACTAAGCCTTGCTCATTAACCTCTTGGTAAGTCACGCCCGCCAACATTTTTACACCATTTTTTTGCAAGGTGGCTCGATGGATCCAACCGGTAGTTTTACCTAAACCGGCGCCAACTTTACTGGTTTTACGCTGCAATAAGTAAACTTCTCGACTCGGCGCTTCACTAAGGGTTTTAGCCGATAAACCGCCGTTTTCTTGATAGTCTTTATCGACCCCCCAGGCTTGTAGCCATTTTTCAGGGTTGGTGGTCAATGACTCTTCTTCGACTAAAAACTCTGCGACATCAAAACCAATGCCGCCAGCGCCAATAATAGCAACACGCTTGCCTATCGGTGTTTTGTCACGTAAAACCTGAATATAAGATTTCACTTTTTCGTGCTCAATGCCTTTAATATCGAGTGCTCTAGGTACAATGCCGGTTGCTAAGACAATTTCGTCAAAGCCAGCGGCAATAAGTTGCTCGGCACTTTGCTCTTGCTGTAAATTTAAACCGATATTAAGAAGCGAAATTTGTTTGTTAAAATAACGTAGCGTTTCATAAAACTCTTCTTTACCAGGTATTTGCTTGGCATAATTAAACTGGCCACCAATTTCACTGCCGCGATCAAATAGCTCAACGCTATGGCCTCGTTGGGCGGCATAAACACTAAAGGCTAAACCCGCAGGTCCAGCACCGACAACAGCTATTTTCTTTTTAGCTGACGCTTTTTCAAAAGTTAATTCAGTTTCATAACAAGCCGTCGGGTTGACTAAACAGGAGGCGCGTTGTTGCTTGAACACATGATCTAAACAGGCTTGGTTACAACCAATACAGGTATTAATTTCATCACTTTTATTCGCTGCGGCTTTGGCAACAAAGTTTTCATCGGCGAGAAATGGCCGCGCCATCGACACCATATCGGCTTGCCCTGTCGATAATATTTCTTCGGCTACTTCTGGGGTGTTGATACGGTTAGTGGTGATTAACGGCAAGCTCAGCTCTTTTTTCATCCGCTCGGTGATCCAAGTGAATGCCGCCCGTGGCACCGAGGTCGAAATGGTCGGCACCCGTGCTTCGTGCCAACCAATACCGGTATTTATGATACTGGCGCCCGCTGCTTCTACCGCTTTAGCCATAGTAACCACATCTTGCCAACTGTTACCCCCTTCCACTAAATCCAACATAGATAGACGAAAGATAATAATAAAGTCATCGCCGGCACTGGCGCGCACAGCGCGGATAATTTCCAGCGCTAAACGCATTCTATTTTCAATGCTTCCGCCCCACTCATCGGTGCGTTTATTCACTTTTACACAGCTAAATTGGTTAATCAGATAACCTTCAGAGCCCATAATTTCAACACCGTCATAGCCCGCTCTTTTCGCTAATTTTGCCGAATAAGCAAAGTCTTTAATGGTGCCTTTAATTTGCCGAACTGACATCGCTTTAGGGGTAAAGGGGTTAATTGGTGACTTGACTTTACTCGATGAAACACTAAAGGGATGATAGGCATATCGACCGGCATGTAACAGCTGTAAACATATTTTTGTTGGATATTCATGAACCGCCGCGGTAATTTTTTTATGTTTACCCACCTGCCAAAATTTACTTAATTCACTACCAAATGGTGTCAACCGCCCGCGGGTATTAGGGCTAATGCCACCAGTCACTATCAAACCAACGCCACCTTTTGCCCGTGCGCGATAAAATGCGGCTAATTTTTCAAAACCGCCGCGTTCTTCTTCAAGACCGGTATGCATTGAACCCATTAATACTCTATTAGCTAAGGTGGTGAAGCCTAAATCTAATGGCGCTAATAAATGTGGAAAGGCAGCATTATCATTCATATTAAGTCACTTTTTGGTGGTCTAGTAAATTGTCTTTAAAGCTAGTTCATATTTTTTGGTCGAACCAGTTAATGTATAAAATATCTGCTCAACCGAGAAAACTCAAGCTTTATTTTGACACCTGTCAGATAGTACAGTATTCATAGAATTAAGCTTAATCAAAAGCGCGGCGTTATTGTTGATAATATCCGGTATGCTGTAACATAATGAGCTAGCTATCAGGAGAGGCGCTATTAACATCGACAAACACCATATAATTGCTGAAGTAAGCGCGCAACTTCAGCAAGAGTTAACGCTAGCATTAGTGGCAGCCGACAATGCCCATAAAGCCGCGACCGACGATCAGTCCGTGGCAGAAACCCAGTACGACACCTTAGCAATTGAGCAAAGTTACTTAGCAGCAGGGCAATCAAGGCGGGTGGACGACATTCGCTATGCCATAAAAACCTTAGCGAGTTTACAAGATCAGTTATCTTTGAATAGGCCGGTGGATAAGACAAAGGTGATGATGGGCTCGTTAGTGCAATTAGCGCAGGATGTTGCTAAGCAACATTGGTTTTTTATTGCCCCTGCCGCCGGCGGTTATCGCTGCCAGTTAGCGCAGCAAGCCGCAATAAATAAGGTTACCCTGCTCACGCCACAGTCGCCTATGGGGTCAGCCTTGCTACATAAAGCACTCGATGATGAAATCAGCATAGCTGTGGGCCGCAATACCCTGACTGACTTCATCACTGCCATCCAATAAAGTCAGCCGGATAAAAAGTGGCTTAATTTACTTGCGGCTCGCTATTATTTAGTAGCGCTTTAATACTCGCGAGGTCTGCAGTTTTGTCATCGACTTTCAAATAAGCAACGGCTTCATCGTGCATGATGGTTGCTTCAATAACCCCGGGCATTTCACTGAGCTTTTGCGCCACTTCACGAGCTTTTTCGTCACTGATAATGCTGGTTGAAAAACTATAAGCTTTCGATTTTTTCAGCGGCTTCATGCCCAAGGTCAGTAACAACCAAATCAAGGCAAAAATCGCCATCACTAAAAATATCACTTGCTCACCAAATGCTCCGGCAATAAAGCCACCCAAGATCCCGCCGGCAAAAGCACCTAAAAATTGACTGCTAGAGTAAATCCCCATCACGCTGCCTTTTACGCCCGCTGGGGCAATGCGCGACAATATTGATGGCATGGTGGCTTCTAAGTAATTAAAAGCGGTGAAAAACATCATCACTAATATCACCAAAGTCGTAATGCTAGTTGGCAAATACCACAGCAACATCAAGGCTAAGGCTAGTAAGGCCACCGCGGCACTAAACATTTGCGTCTCTTTTTGCTTTTTCATCGCGAAAATCATAAATGGCACCATTAAGAAAAAAGAGCCTAACAGGGTTGGTAAATACAATTGCCAATGCTGCTCCAGCGCTAAACCGTTGGCAACAAACTGCTTTGGCAAGGTAACAAAACAGGCAGTAAGCGCCATGTGTAAAATGAAAACACCCCAATTTAGCCGTGACAATTGGCCATCAACAATTAAGCTTTTCAGTTTTGACGGCAACGCGACATTATCCCCTTTAGGGGCAGTGTTAATCGAATTAGGCACAACGAACTGAATAGTAAACATGGCAAAAATAGTCAAAATACCGATAAACCAGAACAAACCACTTAAGCCAAAGGCCTGTGCCACTATTGGCCCGATAATCATGGCGATAGTAAATGACAATCCGATAAACATGCCAATGGTCGCCATCACTTTGGGGCGCTGTTCTTCACGGCTTAAATCAGCCGCTAAGGCTAATATGGCACTGGCTATCGCTCCCATGCCTTGTAAAGCTCGGCCAAGTACTACGCCATAAATAGTATCAGACATGGCGGCAACAACACTACCGAGCAAAAAGATCACTAAGCCCGCTAAAATGACCGGTTTACGGCCAAATTTGTCCGATAAAATACCCATAGGTATTTGTAGCATGGCTTGCGTTAAACCATAAGCGCCTATCGCTAAGCCAAGCCAAATGGGACTGTAGCCAATGAGATCTTCACCATAGATGGCAAACACAGGCAAGATCATAAATAGACCTAACATGCGTAGACCGAACACTGAGGCTAACGAAAATGCTGCCTTCTTTTCAATACTATTTAAACCGGATACGCTCATGAAAATGTTAACTCTTAATTAAACTTAAAATCAGGTCAGAAAAACCGAGCTATCTTAACACGCCGACCTAATGAACAAAAACAGAGATTTAAGATGAATTCAGATTAAAAACTGTGCGATAATACTTGGTTCTAACTTTATGTGTAGCTAAAAATAACACTTAGCGCCATTCGCGATAAAAACCTGCTTATTCAACAGGTATTTTATCGTTCATAGCAGGGTTAAATGTTGATATAGCGTAAGGTAATTTACATTCAGTCAAGTGTTTTTCATGGTAAGAATTTTCCTAAAAAATCACTCGGCGTTAAACTGGTCACAATCTCATTATGAAGAAAATTGAAGTCAGGGGTGCTCGCACTCATAACTTGAAAAACATTAGTCTAGATATTCCTCGCGACAAGTTAATTGTAATCACCGGTCTTTCCGGCTCAGGTAAGTCTTCATTAGCCTTTGATACTTTATATGCTGAAGGGCAACGACGCTATGTCGAGTCGCTTTCTGCCTACGCACGCCAGTTTTTATCCTTAATGGAAAAGCCCGATGTTGATCACATTGAAGGCTTATCGCCTGCCATTTCGATTGAGCAGAAATCGACGTCTCATAACCCACGTTCAACCGTAGGCACTATCACCGAAATTTATGATTATTTGCGCTTACTTTATGCCCGAGTCGGTGAGCCGCGTTGTCCAGAGCATCACCAACCCTTGGCCGCACAAACTATTTCACAAATGGTCGATCGGGTGTTAGCACTAGAAGAAGGCACGAAAGTGATGGTGTTAGCACCTGTGCTACAAGATCGCAAAGGCGAGCACATTAAGTTATTGGATAACTTAGCCGCCCAAGGCTATATTCGTGCCCGTATTGACGGCGAAGTCTGTGATCTTTCTGATCCACCGCCGCTAGAGTTACATAAAAAGCACACCATTGAAGTAGTGGTTGATCGCCTAAAAGTCCGAGAAGATATTCAATTACGTTTGTCTGAATCTTTCGAAACTGCGCTTTCATTAACCTCGGGTACCGTAAAAGTTGCCTTTATGGATGAGCCAACGAAAGAAGAACTTATTTTTTCGGCTAATTTTGCCTGCCCACAGTGTGGCTACAGTATGCAAGAATTAGAGCCTAGGTTATTCTCATTCAACAACCCTGCAGGCGCATGTCAAACCTGTGATGGTTTAGGTAACCAACAATATTTCGACCCCAGTCGGGTCATTGCCAATTCAGAGCTAAGTCTAGCCGGCGGCGCTATTCGCGGTTGGGATAAACGTAATTTCTATTATTTTCAAATGCTACAAGCCCTGGCAGAGCATTATAAATTTCCACTCGACCTACCGTTTGATAAGTTAGATGAAAAAACACAACAGCTGATTTTAACTGGCAGTGGCAAACAGGAAATTGAATTTAAATACATGAATGATCGCGGCGATATTGTTATTCGCAAGCACCCGTTTGAAGGTATTTTAAATAATATGGATAGACGTTACCGCGAGACCGAGTCAAATGCGGTACGTGACGAATTAGCTAAATACCTTAATAGCCAAAGCTGTCCAGATTGTAAAGGTAGTCGCTTACGCGTAGAAGCGCGTAATGTTTTTGTCGCTGACACCCCGCTCAACGACGTGGCTGAATATGCCATTGCCGACGCCTTAGCATTTTTCCAAGGCCTAGAGCTCACCGGCCAAAAAGGCCAGGTCGCGGAAAAAATTCTCAAAGAGATTAACGACCGCCTTGGCTTCTTAGTGAATGTTGGCTTGAACTATTTAAATTTATCTCGTGGCGCTGATACCTTATCGGGCGGCGAAGCACAACGCATACGCTTAGCTAGCCAAATAGGTGCTGGCTTAGTCGGGGTAATGTATGTCTTAGATGAGCCATCAATTGGCTTACATCAACGTGATAACGAGCGCTTATTAGAAACCTTGATCCATTTACGTGATTTAGGTAATACCGTTATCGTGGTAGAACACGATGAAGATGCCATCCGCGCTGCCGATCATGTTATTGATATTGGCCCCGGAGCCGGCGTGCATGGCGGCAGTATTATCGCTGAAGGTAATGTTAACGATATTCTCGCCTGTGAAGACTCTCTGACCGGTAAGTATTTATCTGGTCGGGAATGCATTGAAATACCGAAAGTACGTGTACCGTTTGATAAAGACAATGTTGTCGAATTAAAAGGCGCGACCGGCAACAACCTGAAAAATGTCGACCTAGTTATTCCTAATGGTTTAATGACCTGTATTACTGGTGTTTCTGGCTCAGGTAAATCGACATTAATTAACGACACGCTATATAAACTTGCCCATATCGAATTAAATGGCGCAACGACACAAGAGCCTGCGCCTTATAAAGAGATTATTGGTTTAGAGCTCCTCGATAAAGTTATCGATATTGACCAAAGTCCCATTGGCCGAACGCCGCGCTCTAACCCCGCAACTTACACCGGTATTTTTACTGCTGTGCGTGAAATTTTTGCCGCCACGCAAGAGTCTCGCTCTCGGGGTTATAAGCCAGGTCGCTTTAGTTTTAATGTTAAAGGCGGACGTTGTGAAGCGTGTCAGGGCGATGGTTTGATCAAAGTCGAAATGCATTTTTTACCTGATGTTTATGTGCCATGTGATGTCTGTAAAAGTAAGCGCTATAACCGCGAAACCCTAGAAGTGAAATACAAAGGCAAGAGTATTCATGAAGTACTAGATATGACCATTGAAGATGCTTTTGAGTTTTTTGCCCCGATCCCAGCGGTCAAACGCAAATTACAAACTTTGATGGACGTTGGTTTAAGTTATATCAAGTTAGGGCAATCAGCAACGACATTGTCTGGCGGCGAGGCACAGCGTGTTAAGCTGTCAAAAGAGTTATCTAAACGCGATACCGGTAAAACCTTATATATTTTGGATGAGCCCACCACAGGTTTGCATTTTCATGACATTAAGCAATTGCTGCAAGTCATTCATCGTCTGCGTGACCATGGCAATACCATAGTGGTTATTGAGCATAATTTAGATGTGGTAAAAACCGCGGATTGGATTGTCGACTTAGGTCCAGAAGGCGGCTCTGGCGGCGGCGAAATATTAGTAACCGGTACGCCAGAGCAAGTAGCAGAACATAAAGGCTCGCATACCGCCCGCTTCTTAAAGCCGCTATTAGCTAAAGCAAAAGAAAGCGAGTTATTGCGATAGTGATAGTTTACCCACCATAGTATAAGCGGCCAAAAGGCTTGTTTTTATAACAAGCCTTTTTTGTCACTAGCATCCGAAACAGCTTAGGTTTATGATAAAGCTTCATGCACAATAACCTAACCTGAAGTAACAAGCTAAATGACTAATAACAATAATAAATTTCAGCAATGGCAAAACCCCTTAATCTATTTATTGGCCTTCTGTAGTGGCTTTTGCATTATGGGCATTGAGCTATTAGGCGGTCGTATTTTAGCGCCATTTTTTGGCAGTAGCGTACACATTTGGGGCAGTATCATTACGGTATTTATGCTGAGTTTATCTTTTGGTTATTTAGCCGGTGGTAAGCTTTCAACTAAAGCGGCATCCTTAAATCGCTACGGGCTAATTTTTATTTTTGCTGGTATCGCTATTTTGCCAGTGGCATTTTCTTCCCAATGGCTCATGGAAGCGATTTTCTTGGCCATTGAAGATACTCGATATGGTTCATTAGTGGCGTCCATGGCACTGTTTTTCATCCCAACGGTAATATTGGGTATGATTTCACCTTATTCGGTGCGCTTGTTAGTCACCGATAAAAACAAAAGTGGCCAAGTGGCGGGCTTTCTCTACTTTGTATCCACACTCGGCAGTGCTTTAGGCACCATTATCACCTCGTTTTACTTGGTGTTGTGGTTTGAGGTAAACGATATTATTGTGGTATTTAGTACGACGCTAATTATCTTCGGCGTCTGTGCGATGATTTTCAATCGCCTGAATCAGGCAAGTCATTTCGAGCAAAATCGCCAGAATGAGCGCCAAGGAGCAGCCCATGAATAAATTATGCATGACTTTGCTAATGGCAATTATTAGCACTCTTGTTATTAGCACACTACTACCGACTCAAGCGAATGCTAAAACCATTCACAGTGAACGCTCGTTATATCGCAACATCTTAGTAGAAGAAAACAACGGTTTACGATGTTTAAAGTTCAACGTAAAAAGTTCAAAAACCCAGCAAAGCTGTATGTTAATCACTGAACCGCAACACTTAGTCTTCAACTATACCAAAATGCTGTTTTCGAGCTTGTTGATTAACCCTGAGCCTGAGCGCATTTTAATTATTGGTTTAGGTGGCGGCACTATGTCGAATGCTTTGCTGCAAATGTTTCCAAGCGCGGTGATTACTAATGTCGAAATAGATCCTGCGGTTATTAAGGTTGCTCGACACTATTTTAGCTTCATTGAAAGTGAAAGAGTGACCGCCGTGGCGCAAGACGGTCGTATTTTTGTTAAACGGGCCTTGCTCCAAAATCAGCGCTACGACTGGATTATTCTCGACGCTTTTAATGGTGACTACATACCCGAACATTTGATGACAGAAGAGTTTTTACAAGAAACCAAAAAGTTACTGAGCGACAAAGGAGTGCTGGCTGCTAACACTTTTTCCGTCAGTGAGTTATATAATTACGAATCTGCGACTTATAAGGCAGTATTTGGCGACTTTTTTAATGTGAGACATAATAACAATAGCAATCGCATCATTTTAGCCAGTGTGAAAGCTTTGCCTCAACCAAGCGTTATCAAAGAGCGTGCCCGTGCATTAACTGCAAAGTTATTACCCTTTAATGTCGATATCAATGAGATCAGCCGCTACATGACCTCAACAAGCATTGAACAAGATTGGCCACAAACAACGCCTTTATTAACCGACCAGTACTCGCCAGCAAACCTATTGAATTTAAAAAATTAAGCGCGTTAGGATTTCTTTTTCAAACTTAAACGCTTTTTACCGCTTGCACTGGTCGCTGGCTTTTTCACATCAATGCGAGTAAGTTTTCTTGCCACCGCAGTATTAGCTTTGGACTCTATAACTTTACTGGCATGTTTAAGCTCGGCTGTCGCTACCTTAGCAACTTTTGCTTCACTTACCGCTGGGGCTATTTCAGCGAAATCATCTTGGCTACTTTTACTAGAGCCAGCCACAGCCATATTTATTTCCGCCATTTCACGCTCGGTTAAATCGCGCCATTCCCCCAAGCGTAATTTATCTAATTGTACATTCATAATACGCGTGCGCTTAAGTTGAGTGACCTCATAGCCAAGGTATTCACACATACGGCGAATTTGTCGATTCAAGCCTTGCGTTAAAATGATACGAAAGACAAATTTACTTACTGGCGTAACCACACAAGGCTTAGTGATGGTGTCTAAAATCGGTACACCTTTTGACATGCGCTCAATAAAGCGTTCGCTGATGGGGTTATCAACGGTAACAATATATTCTTTATCGTGGGCATTTTCCGCCCGTAATATTTTATTCACAATATCGCCATCACTGGTCAGAAAAATTAACCCTTCTGAAGGCTTATCTAAGCGGCCAATGGGGAAAATGCGCTTAGTATGACCTACGGCATCAATAATATTGCCCTTAATGTGACGCTCAGTGGTACAGGTAATGCCAATTGGTTTGTTATAAGCAATATAAACCCTATTGGTATGATTACTGGCACTGGCTTTAATTTCATTACCGTCAACACAAACCTTATCACCCGGTACGACTTTAGTGCCGAGCTCGGGGACTTTGCCATTAATGGTCACTCGCCTTTTTTCGATTAGCTGATCGGCAAACCGACGCGAACAATAACCCGAATCACTGATATATTTGTTGAGGCGTTTTTCGTAACTTGACACTGGCGATCCTAAATAAAAGCAGAAACTAAAGATAATGGCGCTATTTTACCTAACTTTTGCCACGCTGTAGAGTAATGTTATAAAAAGCCATGCTACATCTGATAACAGCAGTGGCTTGTCTTAAACTAAATACCGCTTCAAGCATTAAAAATGGTTTACCATCGATAAAAAAGCTAGCACACTAGCAAACCCTGTATTTAGTCAGTTAACCCCGCTTAATAAAAAAGGTTTTGTCATGAAAATAATCGCATTTGGCGCAAGCTCTAGCGCTAAATCTATCAATAAGCAACTCGCTACTTATGCCGCTAATTTAGCAGCTCAGGCGAGCGAAAGTATTACCATTGAAATACTGGATTTAAACGACTTCGAATTACCGCTATTTAGCCAAGATAAAGAAGTAGAGTTGGGCCACCCTGAAGCGGCAAAGGCCTTCTACAATAAACTAGGTGCAAGTGACGCAATAATAATTTCATATGCTGAGCATAACGGCAGTTACACCGCCGCTTATAAAAACCTCTTTGATTGGACTTCTCGAATAGCTCAAAAGGTCTTTCAAAATAAGCCTATGCTATTATTGGCAACATCACCAGGACCAGGAGGTGCAAGTAGTGTACTCGCCACAGCAACAGATTCAGCCTTTTATTTTGCTGGCGAAGTCATCGCATCTTTATCTGTCCCAAGCTTTTTTGATAACTTTGATGTTGGCAGTACTCAGCTACAAAATGATGAATTACAGCAAAAGTTACTGGCAGCCGTTAACGACTTGCTCTCATCATTAGCAAGCTAATAAACCGTCAATAGCACCAGCAACTTCGCCAATATTTAACACTAAGCTTGCTGGTAATAATTACCTTTCGGCGCTGAGCCAAATAAGCTCATCGCCGCTTGCATCTCATCTTGAGGATAATTGGTCAGAGCGAGCTGATGACTTTCAATGCAATCCCAGCGTTCAATAATCATAAATTGATCCGCATGCTCACGGTGCTTTAACAATTCACAGCCTAAACAACCGTCCGCCGCCGATATGTAAGGCACCAAGGTTTGCAAAAAGCTAAACAGCTCGGTTGTCTTCCCTGCTGCCGCGACAAATTCATTAACGCGTACTATGCTCATATTCACCTCTTATACTTGTGGGATTAAATAGTATATTTCTCAGTTAATGGCTAATAATTCGTTATTAACTCCTGGTCAGTAATTCAATAATTTCTTGTCGCTGATACAAAGGACCATATGTTTCAATAAAGGCAGTAGTTTGCTCAGCGCTTGGAAAGCTAAAATAATCACCCTGCGACGACTGCTTAACTGTGCTTAACTTACCACCACGTTCTAGCGTCTTCAGCGCCTGTTCAAGCAATTGGCAACCACCAATATATAACGACAACACATGCCAAAGGTATGACTTACCAGGCTGCACTGCCAAGGTGGAATTCGCAATAATGCCACCAGTATCTATGGTATTGTCAGCAATAAAGTGCAAACTCGTCGCCAATTGTTTATCGCCATTTAACAAGGCCCAAAACGTCGCCATTACACCGCGGTAATTGGGTAACCGGCCAGAATGTAAATTTATCACGCCATGTTTAGCCAAAGCAATCACCGATTTTTTTAGAATAACACCATAACGAATAGAAATAATTAAATCTGCTGAAAATGCCTTAATTGTCGTGATACCGGCGGGGCTATTGATCTCATTTAAAGTTGCTATCTCCATAGCGTATTGCTCGCTAATTTCCGCATAAGTTTGAAATTTTCCAGCCGGTTTATCTTGTTGCTCAAGAGCTTGGTAAATACCCTGCTGTTCAAATGCGGCGAGTGCTTGCAGGGCCTGTGGTCGAGCGCTATTTCCGCCAACTTTGCTTGATAAAAACACCTTAACATTATGCGTTGCTAATGAAGGCAATAATAAATGTAGTGCAAAATTACTGGCGATATCATTATTAAGTAATAAGACAATATTCATGGTGTTCATTCCTGGCTATACCTGTAGGGCGGGTAAACTTGATGTTAACTAACCCTATGTTACTAAACTTATTGGCAAAGCTGCTTCATCATGTAATATCGACAACCGGTTTTCGGGTAGCCCTGCTGTGTCCATTGCACTTGATAGCCATGTTTTTGATAAAACGGCATGGCTTGAAAATTCAAAGTATCGAGTAAAGCTTTGTTACAACCTCTGGCCTGCGCCGCCACTTCCATTTTCACTAATAACTGACTGCCAACGTTTTGTCCTCTTAAGGACTCTGCCACCCATAAGGTGTTAATCATTAGCCAATCACCAAAAGTTCGCCCAGCGGCACCGGCGATAACATCACCATTTTCATCACACAACTTTACCGCCAGCGCTTTACGTTCACTGACTTCCCAGTGCGCCCAGTTAAATTCGGCAATTTTTTCATCTAAAAATGACACCAACTCCGACTCTGGGTTATCTACTACTTCAATATTCAAGGTTCATCCTATAGCACGTTGATTTACTAGGTCGAGTATAACGAGTTTTTAATTGCTTATTCTAGATTTAAATAGCGCTAACGAACGCAAGAAACTACCGTTAGTTTGACCTTGACGAGATGATTTAAATTACGTGCTCGGTAAATGCTCTTTCTGGGTTTTAAGTAATAACGTCATGCAGATAGTTAAAGTGTATCTGACCCTACTTATGCTTATGATGAAAGTGTATCTGACCCTACTTATGAAAATATCGGCCAGCTAGCTTACTGTTCAGAATTAAAGTAGGGTCAGATACAGGTTTCAATTAAAGTAGGGTCAGATACAGGTTTCCACCTGCTACGTTGACAAAAAACCCGGATAAATCCGGGTTTTAATTAACTCACTTGTCAATAACGGCTATTGCTCAAAATAGAATTTTGCCCGTTTATTGTCGTAGTTACCCACTTCATTCATCGTCTCGGCATCATATAAGCGGCCATTAACCATGGTATAAACGACTTTGTCTGATAAGCGAATATCGCTGCTGACATCGCCATCAACCACTAGAATATCGGCTAGCTTGCCTACTTTTAATGAGCCCAGTTGGCTGTCTAAACCTAAAGTGTGTGCAGAAGACATGGTCGCGGTGCGAATAGCCTCTAATGGCGTCATGCCGCCTTGTGCCATCATCCACATTTCCCAGTGCATCGCTAAACCTTCACGTTGGCCATGGCCACCCGCATTCACCACAATACCTAAGTCTTGTAGCTCTTTCGCCACTTTTGCAACATTAATGTGGTTGTAATGATGATGTGGCGCTTTCGAGCGGCGCATTGAACGTGGATCTAAAAACTCACTGGGTACATATTTACTCAAGCGCGGATGCTGCCAGACATCAGTGGTGTCATACCAAAAATGCTCACCTGAAATACCGCCATAGGCGACGCCCATCGTTGGCGTGTAGGCCATTTCAGATTGTGACCATAATTGCTTGATGTCGTCATAAATTTTCGCGGTCGAAATTGAATGCTCTAAGGTTGTGTGACCATCAATAATCATCGACAAGTTATGTTGCAGTAATGAACCGCCTTCTGGTACCACTAATATTTCGGCTTCACGCGCGGCTTGGATCATTTGTTGGCGTTGATTACGGCGCGGTTGGTTATAGCTTTTCACACTAAAGGCACCGGCTTTTTTCAAACGTTCAACATGAAACTTTGCATCATCTAAGCTATCAACATGCGAGGTATAACCAGCCGCTGTGGCGCCATATAAAATACTTCCCGTTGAGAACAAGCGCGGTCCAACAATAGCGCCGGCTTTTTGCATTTCACTGGCCGCGAAAAACTCGGTGGTATCATTTGACGGATCGTGAATTGTCGTCACCCCTAACGCTAAACCAGCGTAGTTTTTCCAGTTTTGCTGAGGAATAATTTCATCGCTACCTTGTGGGCCATGGGCATGGGCATCTATAAGACCTGGCATAATGGATTTACCAGTCACGTCAATCACCTTAGCATCAGACGGAATATCGACTTGACCTTGTTGACCAACGGCAACAATTTTATTGCCCTCAACCACCACAACGCCATTTTCAATGACTTGTTCACCTTCCATCGTGATCACTTTACCGCCAACAAAGGCAACACGGCCCGATGGCTTATCGGCTTTTTCTTTGTAGCCTAAGTAAGTTTTAAGTGGGGCTGGTGTGGTGGTATCTGTTGCCTGTTCATCCGTTTTAGCACTCGTATCTTTAGCGGTTATATCAAATAAACCCGCGACACTGGCTTGGTATAAATCCGGCCCTAAACTCCAATACAACTGATTGGATTTACCGTTCCAGTTAATGCTTTCACCGGCACGAACCGAGAGTTTTTTCACCGGTAAGTTTTTCGCTTCAGGACCAATATCTATCACCTGTCCACGCTCTACAAACGGGGTTACAAAAACTTTAAAACGTTCAGCAAAGGCTAAGTATTTACCATCAGGAGATACTTTATACTCAGTGGCAAATTTACCTTGATAAATCGCTTGCTCTTTCTCAGAGGTAAGCGAGCTATCTAAATGCACTTTCACCAGTTGTGGTGTTTCGCCATTACGTAAAACATAAATGCGGTCGTTATGGCCGCCAAAGTGCGGGAATAAGCCCGACTCTGTAACAAGTTTTGGCTCGCTGCCTTTACTGCTAACCGTATAAATCCCAGGGTTTAAGCCCCACGTTGGGTCGGTAATATAACCGCCTGACACCTTGCGATATACCACAGTTTTCCCGTCAGGAGAAAAGCTCGGCTCAATGTATTTTCCCGGTTCGCTAGTTAATACTCGGCTCTTACCACCACGGGTAGACACCATGCGAATATCACCGAGCTCTTTATCATCCCAAGTACTATAAACCACATATTTGCCATCACGAGAAAAGCTCGGATTTAATTCAAAGTGTGATTTTTGTTTCGTTAAACGCTTAGCTTTACCTTTGACTTTACCATCACTAATGCTGCGCAGGTAAATATGGCCCATTGACTCATACACTACTTTGCGGCCATCAGGTGATACTTCCACATCACGTAACATTTTTACGTCGAAGTTATCTTGATCAATATCTTGTTGAAAACGTAACGCGGTTTGAATTTTCTTTTCAGTTTGCACGTGAAATGGAATAACGCTGGCTTTTTTGCTTTTTAAATCAAGCTTCTGGATCTGGCCGCCTGACCAAAACACCATGCCTGCACTGTTTGGTAACCACGCCATATTCGGATATACGCCATGAATCGCCCAAGTTTCTTGCATGTCGCGATCTAAGTCGGCAAAAATTAAACTTTCTTCGCCACTTTTTAAGTCGTAGAGATACAGGTTAGATTGAAAATCATCGCGGCTAATGTAGGCTAAGTATTTACCATCGGGTGACGGTACCGGACGAATGGCACCACCTTTACCAGCAACCACTACTTTAATCTCACCGGTTGCCAGCTCTAGGCGCTTAATTTTATAAATGCCTTTTTCAGAGTCTTTACTGTAGTGAAAGGTTTTGCCTGGTGTGGCATCTTGTGAAAAGTATACATACTTGCCGTCATGGGAAAATGCCGGTTCGCCTAAATCTTTTTGTTCATTAGGGCGCTTGGTTAGCATCACGCCGTTGCCACCAGTTTTATGATACATCCAGACTTCGCCAGCACCCAATGAACGCGAGCCGGTAAAGTGCTTACGACCAACCAGGTAGTTGCCATCTGGTGACCATGCTGGGCTATTTAATAAACGAAAGGTTTCCGAACTAACCGCTTTGCCGCCCGTACCGTCAGCATTCATGATCCATAAGTTATCGCCGCCATCTTCATCAGACGTAAACGCTATATGCTTGCCATCTGGGCTAAAGCGTGGCTGCATTTGCCAAGCAATATCGGTCATTAATGCGCTAGCCTCGCCCCCTTCAATCGGTAAGGTATAAATATCACCTAATAAATCAAACACTAAGGTTTTGCCATCAGGGCTAATATCGACATTCATCCAAGTACCTTGGCGAACATCAATTTTCGCTGTGGTAAATTCACCTTGTGGGCTATTTACCGACCATTCTTCAGCGGCTGCTTTAACAACATTATCTTCTGCAAAGGCAGTTTGCCCAGTACCTAATACTAAGGTAATAGTGACGGCGAGTGACGAAATTCGGGAAGTAAATTTAAACATTTTCTTTAACCTAATCAGCTATATAATAGTCATTGAACTAATCGATTGTGCCCATAGCGACAACGAGGTCAATGACTATAAGTTATTGTTATAACCCTACTACAACACAACAACATTAAAAACTTAAGTCCAATGCGACAAATAGCGGCTATTGACCGTCCAGTAGCTATTATTGATCAGTTTAACTTTAGATATTTATCAGTAACAACATGCATAAAATATAGACAATTAGTTATTTTTCAGTATGGTAGTAATTCAACGATAATAAAAACAAGGATGAATAGTTGTGGAAAGATTAAAAGAAGCTCAAGCGAGTTTAATTGCTACTTACTCACTCTATAATGCCGCAAGTGAGAAACAGTTACCGGCAATTGATGCTGATGATACCGATTCCTTGAAGGCTTTATTAGAAGTTATTCAAAACCGCGAGGCTATTGCCTACGTGCAAAAGGTCAAAAAAAGTATTCCAACGGAAGTGACTGAACTTAAACGCTTACTTGCGGATGTGATGTTACTGCTAGATGGCGTTGATATCAAAGCTATTAAAGCAAAAAATAAACTCGCCGCCAATGCAAATTAATCAGCTTTCCTATATTAAGGCTGTCTAACGCTAACCTTAACTTAGCGCAATCAAGGCTAGTCAAGGTGGTTTTAAAACATCGCCTTGGCTAAATAACGCACTAATTTAGCCATTTCACTGTCAATTACGATTGCCCTTGAGTCATGGCCTGATAACCCCAACGTGGCATGATGGTTTGGGTAATATTTAAATGATCGAGTAAGCGTCCAACCATAAAGTCGATTAAGTCATTGATCGACTCTGGCTGATGATAAAAGCCTGGCGAGGCGGGCATAATAGTGACGCCCATTTGCGATAACAACAACATATTTTGCAAATGTATGGTTGAGTAGGGGGTTTCGCGCGGCACTAAAATCAACTGCCCACGCTCCTTAATCACTACATCCGCTGCACGCTCAATCAGGTTATCACTCATACCTTGGCTTATTGCCGCTAACGTGCCGGTAGAGCACGGGCAAACTACCATAGTTTTCGGGGCAGCTGAGCCCGACGCGACGGGCGAAAACCACTGTTCTTTACCAAAAACCATAATTTGCTCAGGCTTGGCATTAAACTTTTCCGTGAAAAATTTACTGGCGGCATCGGGTGAACTCGGCACTTTTAAGCCCACTTCGGTATCAAACACCACTCGGGCAGCGCTAGAGCATAATAAATACACTTGAGTGTTTGCAGCCACTAAACACTCTAATAATCTAAGCGCATAAGCAGAGCCTGAAGCACCGGTGATCGCTAAGGTTATTTTGTTATCAAACTCATCGTTATTATTAATTGTTACTGATTGCTTTTGCACGTATTCACCTGAATTAACCCCAAATTACTTGCATGATATTTATTATACTGGTTGAACAAATCAATTGCTCACTCAAGCCACTTGAACAATAGCTATTGTTTAGCAAGTGCCGATAAAAGTTTATCATGAATACCACCAAAACCACCGTTACTCATGACAACAAGCGTATCACCCGCTTGTGTTTTAACCACAATATCAGCCACCATCTGCTCAATATCTTGGCCAACAAAGCACGGCTGAGCACAGTCAGCAATCAAAGCATTAACTGACCACTGAACTTGCTCCCCTTGGTAAACAAACACCATATCCGCTTCAGCAAGCGACTTCGCCAACGTATCTTTATGCACCCCTGATTTCATGGTATTTGACCTTGGCTCTAAAATCGCAATGACGCGTTTACGGCCAACATTGGCTCGCAGTCCCGCTAAGGTTTTAGCAATTGCCGTTGGGTGATGAGCGAAATCGTCAAACACTCTGACTTGATTCACTTCGCCTTTAAGCTCTAATCGACGCTTGGTATTAATAAAACCTGCTAGCGCTGCTATTGCCACTGAACTTGGCACCCCGGCATGCCGCGCAGCGGCGATTGCCATTAAGCCATTTTCAATATTAAAGTCGCCTATTAGCGCCCACTTTACTCGCCCTTGTGTTTCACCTTTAAAACTGACAATAAACTCGCTGCCATCCGCTAGGCATTTTTCTGCATGCCACCCCGAAAGCCGCTCTTGAGCGTCGACACTAAATTCATTCGGTGTCCAACAGCCCATAGCGAGTGTGTCAGTTATCGCCATATCACTTTTTGGTGACAAAATAAGGCCGTTGCTTGGCACCATACGAATAAGATGATGAAACTGGCGTTGAATATCGCTCAGATCATTAAAAATATCTGCGTGATCAAATTCCAAATTATTGATCACAAGAGTATTAGGACGATAATGAACAAACTTAGAACGCTTATCGAAAAAAGCGGTATCGTATTCATCGGCTTCAATAACAAAAAATGGCGCATTACCTAAGCGGGCTGAGCAGTCGAAGTTTTGCGGTACACCGCCAATTAAAAACCCCGGCTCCATACCCGCGTATTGCAAAATCCAGGTCAACATTGAACTGGTCGTCGTTTTGCCATGAGTACCCGATACGGCCAGTACCCAACGATCTTTTAAAACATTGTCTAATAGCCATTGCGGGCCTGAAGTATAAGGGATTTTTCTATCAAGCAAATATTCCACCATGACATTTCCGCGCGCCATGGCATTACCAACAATAACTAAGTCTGGCTCATCAGCTAAATGCTCAACTAAATAACCTTGTTTCAACTCTATGCCGAGCTGTTCAAGCTGCGTACTCATGGGAGGATAAACGTTGGCGTCACAACCAGAAACTCGGAAGCCCATTTGCTTGGCAATCGCGGCAATACCGCCCATAAACGTACCACAAATGCCTAATATATGAAGATGCATAAAAACTCATTTAATTAGCGCTGATCGGAGATATATCCGTTAACGCTGAGGTTTAACTTACAATGGGGTCAATATACCTTAAACTGGCAAAAATACATATTGCAAAATCTCGGCTTTTTGCTCACTATCGAATGATTAATTCGAGTCTCAAACAGTAAGGAAATTAATGACTCAAGCTCTTGTGCAAAACCTCCATATTTATCCAATAAAATCTAGCGCCGGCATTGAATTATCCAATAGTTGGGTAGAAGAGCTTGGGCTAGCGATGGATCGACGCTTTGTTCTTGCTAGCCCTGACGGTGAGTTTATTACCGCTCGCACCCAGCCTAGCTTGTGCTTAATTCAAGCCAATATTACCGCCACAGGCTTGATTGTCACCGCGCCCAATATGCCCACCTTAGTGATTAACTATAGTGAACTCCATGACAGCTATGTCGAAGTTCGCGTCTGGGAAGACATTATCAAAGCTCAACAATGTCGAGATAATATTAATCAATGGTTTAGCCTTTATTTACAACAACCTTGCCAATTATTATTTTTCGGCGCCGCGTCACAGCGCTTTGTGAAAAACAAAAACAGCCAAGTGGGCTTCGCTGACGGTTACCCATTATTGCTTATTGCACAAGCCTCACTAGATCATTTAAATAGCCAGTATAAAGCTCATTCTCCAAGCATTGCGATGGCACAGTTTAGGCCCAATATCGTGGTGAATAACTGTGATGCTTTTGCTGAAGATACTTGGCAGCATATTCGTATTGGTGAAGTAGAATTTGAACTCACTAAGCCTTGCTCTCGCTGTATTTTTACCACGGTTGATCCATTAACAAGTCACCAGCATCCTCAGCAAGAGCCATTAACAAGCTTAAAAAAATTTCGTCAACTCGCTAATGGTGATGTCTTATTCGGGCAAAACCTTGTCGCGCTTACTCAAGGGCAGATCAAACGTGGTGATCGCGTAGAAATATTAACACGCCAAACAGCACCAACCTTTAACATGCCAAGCAATTCCTCAAACAAGGCGTTAGATAATAAAAGTAATTTAGCAGCAAAAAATAAATCAACCAGTAACTCAGAACTGAGCATTAAAAAAAGTAAACCTTCAATCACTTTTAGTAGCTTTAATAAAACGATTATCGGCAACAATCGCGAAACACTACTTGAGCAAGGCGAAAACGCGGGTTTGATGCTACCGTTTTCCTGCCGAGGTGGTATGTGTGGTAGCTGTAAAGTAAAATTAGAGCAAGGCCAAGTCGAGCAGCTTTGTCAAGATGGCTTATCCGATGAAGAGCAACAACAGGGCTATATTTTAAGCTGCAGTTGTACACCGTTAACGAATGTGGTTATTAGTCATCCTGAACGTAAGCGCCGCAATATAAGCAAGGATTAATAAGAGGATACTAAGAATGAAGTTGAACTGTGATCTGGGTGAATTTCCCCATAATAATGATGCTCAAATTATGCCCTTGATTGACATGGCCAATATCGCTTGTGGCTTTCATGGCTCTGATCCGCTTACCATTAAAAATACCGTTAAACTCGCGCGCCAACATAATGTAACTATTGGCGCTCACCCAAGCTACCCGGATGTCGAAAACTTTGGCCGCCTTTCTATGCAGTTAACGCCCGAGGTATTAATCGCCAATGTGCAATACCAAATTGCGGCCTTACAGGGGCTTTGCACGGCTGAAAATACCCTAGTGGAATATGTTAAACCACACGGCGCGTTATACAACGACATGATGAAAAACCTCAACTTGTTTGACGATATTTGTTTGGCAATTGCCCAATTAAACCAAGGCAGTAGCAAGCCACTATCGCTAATGATACAAGCCTTAACAGATAATCACGCATTTACAGCCATAGCGAAAAAGCACAAGATTACGCTATATTATGAAGCTTTTGCCGACCGCGCATACTTAGATAATGGCTTATTAGTGCCACGCAGCCAGTCGGGCGCTGTCCTAGCTGACAATCAACAGGTGGTTGAACGTTGCCAAGCATTGCTAAAACAACAGCCGCTGCTCAGTATTAATCAACAACCATTAACCTTTCACCTTGATGCTTTATGTGTGCATGGTGACACTCCCAATGCGTTAGCTATGCTCAAAGCATTACGCCATACCATTGATACGCAAAGATAAATAGCCAACTTATGAGCGACAGCAAATACCAGAGCAAAAACACGGCAGCGTTTACCATTGAGGTGGTGGCAGAAAATGCCTTATTGCTGAGCTGGCCAGCGCAGATATCACTGTCACAACATAATGAAATCATGAGCTTACAAACACGACTTAAACAGCAACTGAGTGAAATCATCATAGAAACTGTGGCAAGCTATCATTGTTTAATGCTGTATTTCTCTCACCAAAGCGTCACCAGTAAACAAGTCATCGAAGACATTAGGCGCGTAGCCAATCATCAATATCATCAGCTAAACTGTCAAACTCACTCGGTAGAATCTATCAAAATACCGGTTTACTACGATACCGAACAACAATGGGATTTGGCGGAAGTGGCCAGGCGCTGCCAGCTCTCTATTGACCAAGTGATCAAACAACACAGTGACAATATTTATCACGGCTTTGCCTTAGGTTTTACCCCAGGGTTTTGTTACTTAGCCAGTTTACCAACAAGCCTGCATTTACCCCGCAAGTCTGCACCTCGGATCAAAGTCCCCAAAGGCGCAGTGGCGATTGCCGAACAGCAAAGCGCGATATACCCGAGTGAAAGCCCAGGTGGTTGGCATATTATCGGTCAAACGCCTTTGCCTATGTATGAAAGTCGCAATGGTCAATTCAAAGCCACCATTAATGTTGGCCAAAATGTGCAATTTTATGCCATCTCAAAAGCCGAGTTTATCACTCTGCAGCAAGGCCTAGCATGAGCCATCACTGCTTAGAAATTATCAGCAGCAATGGTCATGCAAGTATTCAAGACCTTGGCCGCCTTAATGCCCAACACCTAGGCTTTAGTGCTGGTGGTGCCGCTGATGAATTCGCCTTTTTAAACGCCAATAGCCTAATTGCCACTGAGCAAAACCTTGATGACAAGACCCCCCCACAAAGCCATTGCGCGGCGATAGAAATAACGCTCGGACAAATAGCGTTTAAAGCTCATGCCGCCTGCACTATTGCTATTACCGGTGCCGATTGCCAAGCCAAAATTAATGACCTATTGATAGATAATTGGCAATGTCACAATTTAAAAGCCGGCGATGTACTTGACTTTTCTCTGCCAAAAACCGGCTTACATAGCTACATAGCCGTATTAGGCGGCTTTACTTGCCAAGTGTCACAACAACCTTGGTTAGGTAGCTTTTCGCAAACAAAAAATGAACTGGCCCTCGGCTTTACTGGCGCAGCATTGACCGTCGGCAGTAAACTCTATTTTCCTTTAGCAGCTCAAGCTTTATTTAAGTCAACCCCATTAGTGATAACGCCATCAAACAAAGCCCCAACACAACCTAGGCTATTTTACGCCAGTCATAAACTCACCTTACGCTTTATTGCCAGCAAGTTATTTTTACAAATGAGTTTAGCTCAGCAACAGGCCTTTTTAACAACTGAGTATGTTATTTCACCCGATAGTAACCGTATGGGTTATCGCCTCAAGGTTAAGCAACAAGCAAGCTCAACAGCGAAGCAAAAAATATTGTCAGAGCCATTACGCAAGCAGTGCTTATTGTCCATGCCCGTAGTTTACGGCATGATCCAACTACCAGCCAATGAACAGCCGATTGTCCTCATGAAAGAGCGGCAAACCATGGGCGGTTATCCCGTGCTTGGCACGGTAATGCAAACTGACTTATTTCGTTTAAGCCAAATGCGGCCAGGCCAGCAAGTAAGTTTTACTGTCATTAGTCATCAACAAGCTCAGCAACAATTACGAGCATTTTACCAAAAGCTTCACTATTGGGCTGGTTCCTAACGTCAACCTTTAAACAATGAAGGTGAAAAAAAACCAGCCTTTATTGCTCCAGATCAGCTTAAGTACATTCTGTCAGCCATTTTTACACTTTGTGTTTCTCAATCGAACGCAGTAGTGCTAATTTCTGCGCATTAAGAAACGCGTGTTATTTTTGAGCAGCTCACTGGCAAATATTTTTTTATTACCATACCGGCAAAAAAAACAGGGTAAGCAGCCAAATAACGAAAATATTACCCGTACTAACAAAAATAAAATTTAGTTTGTTCCGACAGATAATAATTATTAAAAAATGCCTTAAAACAAGCTGAGTTATTTACTAATTCATGGAAAAGAAATTAAAAATAAAACTCTCAGGTTTAAAAACAATAAGGTTAGCATTATGAAAAATAAAACAAAGTACACTAAATTAGCTTTACTCTCAGCTTCTATTTTAACTGCGCCACTAGCATTTTCAGAACAGGCTTCTGTTGCTTCAGGCGTTACAAAGGCATTGTCAGAAAGCACGGTTAAACTAAACTTTCGTGCGCGATACGAAGGTGTTGATCAAGATGGTATTGATGACAACGCCAGTGCGCTAACATTAAAGAGTCGTATCACTGTAAATACTGGTAGTTTCGAAGGTTTATCTGCAGGTGTTGAAGTTGATAATATTGCTGATTTCATCGATAACTATAACAATACCCGCAACGGTGAAACCAATTATCCAGTAGTTGCTGATCCCGCAGGGACTGATGTAAACCAATTTTTCTTAAAATATACCGCAGATAGCTTTTCAGCCACCGCTGGTCGCCAACGTATTCTGCACAGTAACCAGCGTTTTGTTGGTGGTGTCGGTTGGCGACAAAACGAACAAACCTATGATGGTTACCGCTTGCAAATCACTCCCGTTAAAGGTTTCTCAGCCGACTACAGCTATGTATACAACATCAACCGAATATTTGGCCCAGATGGCGCTAAAGCAGATTTACATGGCCAATTCCATTTACTAAATACCGATTATGTGATCAATAAAAGGCACAAAATCAACGCCTATGCCTACTTGCTTGATTTTGATACTGCAGCATCTACTTCAACTGACACATACGGCTTAAGTTATCAGGGTCACTTTGGTCCGGTTATGGTTAACGCAGCATATGCAACACAAAGTGACGCGGGCGATAACGCTACGGACTTTAGTGCAGATTATTATAATCTTGAATTTGGCACAAAAATTAGCTCAGTAACCTTATTAGCCGGTATCGAGTCTTTAGGTAGCGATAACGGTGTTGGTTTCTCTACACCCCTAGCCACTTTGCACAAATTCCAAGGTTTTTCCGATAAATTTTTAGGCACTCCTAGTCAAGGTATTGAAGATACTTACGTTACCGTAAAAACAAAACTAAGTGATATCAAGTTTTCAGCAACATATCATGATTTTTCTTCAGATGTCGACAACATCGACTTCGGTTCTGAAATCGACGTTTCAGCAGCATACTCCTTTAATAAAAACTATGACGTCTTGGTTAAGTTTTCTAGTTATAGTGCTGATGACTATGCTAGTGACACTGATAAACTTTGGCTACAACTTGCCGCTAAATTCTAACGCGTAATGACAAAATAAGATTCTCAACGGCTAAGGTTTTGAAGAGAAAAATAGTCAGGGTTTAAACGACAAGGTTTAGACCCTTTTTTATGATTATAATCACCACAATGACCATTTTAACAACAAGGGTAGAATGGCGATCAATAAAAGCTTAGAATAGCGCCCGCTTTACGATTTCATATTTATACAGGTGTTGCTTTGTTATTAATGATCGACAACTATGACTCCTTTACTTTTAACCTAGTGCATTATTTTCAGGCGCTTGGTCAAGAAGTTAAGGTCTGCAGAAACGATGAAATCAGCTTAGCTGCAATCACCGCTTTAGCACCACAATATATCGTCATATCCCCAGGTCCGTGCGATCCTGACGCGGCAGGTTTATCGCTGGCGATAATCGAAAAGTTTAAAGGTATCATCCCAATATTAGGTGTTTGTCTTGGTCATCAATGTATTGCCCAACATTTCGGCGCTAAAGTTATTAAAGCCAACAAAGTGATGCATGGCAAAACCAGTGATATTTCACATAATGGCCAAGGACTATTTCAATCATTAAAACAACCACTAACCGTCACACGCTATCATTCATTAATTGTTGATGAACACACCTTACCTGATGAATTAGCAATAACCGCTTGGATAACGACGAATGGCCAACAAGAAATTATGGCGCTGCAACATAAACATTTAGCCATCGCCAGTGTGCAATTTCATCCTGAATCGGTTTTAACTGAGCAAGGCCAGCAACTGTTGAAAAATTTTATTGCTCAGTATTCAAGTCAAATAGATGATAATATTCAGCACTGTTGAACTTTCGACATTATAATTTATTTACGGTCGATTCGGTAAATTCAATAACAGCTAATGAAATAGCCTAACTGGTCGATAACTAAGCTAGCAACAAAAATTTACAAACTGATAACGATTACCGATAATGAAGTCCTGATGCAAATATTTGAAAACGATAAATTAGTTGCCCCTATCTATAGTCGCGTACTCAGCCTCGCGATTAGTAAAGACTTTGCCCATCAAAAAAACGGCAAAGTAAATTTTGCTAAGCATCAAGACAGCGAACAGTTTAACCGTCGACGTGAGCTACTTGCAGTTGAAGAAGAAGCCAACAAAAACAAAATAATTCAAGCCCACGGCCAAGAACACTATAAAACACAAGTAATGAGAAAATTTTTTAGCCGTGTCACTGCGCAGGTTAATAAAGAATTCGATAATAAAGAAAACCTTTACTTGAATGTGCTAAAAATAGAAGACGCTGCCCCTTCCATTATGGAGATATTGGCGGTAAAAGCGGCCAGCATCAATCGCATTACGCCATTAGCGAAAGCATTACCCTGGTTATGTACTGAGTTAATAAATTTAGTTAATAAGCCTCAGTACCGGAAACGCTCAGACGTGCTAGTCACCGAGCCCAGCCTAGCGCTGAGCTATATCGGTTTAGATAACCTTAAATTAGTTATGCCAACGTTTATGTTAAAACATTGGTTGCCCATCAGTACGGCACCTTACCCACTGATGAAAAGAAAGCTATGGAACGATAGCTTATCGGTGGCGCTAGCTGCACAGCGGTTAGCCAAGGAGCAAGGCTTAGATGAATTTACCGCCTTTACCGCTGGTATGCTAAGTAACTTAGGGTTATTAGCCGTTACCCGAGGGTTTTTAAACACTTATAGTGAGCTCTATAATGAAGAACTACGTGAAGCCTATGAAAGCAAAGATAAAAAGCTCCACGATGCCCTAGTAAGCCTCGACGCGGCACCAGAGTTATTACTCGAGCAATTACTACAACGTAGCAGTAAAGTTGCTGCCGATATGGTCGAGCTCATGCGTTTTGATCGCTTACAAATTACCGAAGCCTTGTTCGATCTTGCCTACGCTATTAACATTAATCACATGTGTCCAATCGCCAAGTTAGTCACCAAAGCCAAGGCCTATGTTGCCTTTCGGAGCTTAGCCAAAGAAGATCTGATCAGCACTGAAGAAGCAAAAATACTGCTGACAGCTGGTCAATTAAACACCAAGGATATTGCTTTACTTAAGAAAAGCGACATTGATCATATAAAATTAACTTTTAATTAAATTATTTTTGATTAATTATGAACTATGCTGAGTATTTGCAAATCCTCCTCGTATACATAAGGTGCTAGCACCCCACCCGAGCGCCAAAAGAACCAACAAACATAGTTATGCAACATTAATGAATAAAAACGGCCAAGCCTTTGACTTACAAGGGCTACAGCGTATTTTAGCGAGACAATGACTATTTTTTCTGTCATAATCTCTGCCTATTTTTTAGTTAGTATCTATTTATACTCTCTGACTAATTAATCCATTTATAGTTTTTCGACCCTTAGCTCGAAAAACTAATAAACAACTATTGATTACAATATCCTAAAAATAAGAGGAATTTACAATGTCTAACCACTTTCCAGTAACTCGTGAGTTATTTGATGATGTTATGGTACCAAACTATGCGCCATCTGCTGTTATCCCTGTTCGCGGTCAAGGTTCACGTGTTTGGGATCAACAAGATCGTGAATTTATCGATTTTGCTGGCGGCATTGCAGTTAACTGTTTAGGACATTGTCATCCGGCATTAGTTGGCGCGTTAACAGAACAAGCGAACAAAATCTGGCATTTATCGAATGTGATGACTAATGAGCCTGCATTACGTTTAGCGAAAAAATTAACCGACAGCACATTTGCCGATAAAGTTTACTTTGCTAACTCTGGTGCCGAGTCAAACGAAGCCGCGTTAAAACTAGCGCGTCGTTGGGCACTAGACAATTTTGGTGCAGAAAAATCACAAATTATCGCCTTTAAGCAAGGCTTCCACGGTCGTACTTTCTTCACGGTTACTGTTGGTGGTCAAGCGGCTTATTCAGACGGTTTTGGTCCTAAGCCTGGTGACATTGTTCACGCTGAATACAACAACTTAGACAGTGTTAAAGCGCTTATTTCTGATAAAACTTGTGCGGTAGTGATGGAGCCATTACAAGGTGAAGGCGGTATTATTTCACCAACGGATGAGTTTGCTAAAGGTGTCCGTGAGCTTTGTAACGAACATAACGCTTTGTTAATTTTTGATGAAGTTCAAACCGGTGTTGGCCGCTTAGGCGAATTATATGCATACATGGGTTTAGGTGTTACACCTGATATTTTAACTACCGCAAAAGCACTAGGCGGCGGTTTCCCAATTGGCGCAATGATCACCACCACTGATATTGCCAAGCATCTTAAAATTGGTACACACGGTAGTACTTACGGTGGTAACCCATTAGCCTGTGCTGTAGCAGAAGCAGCATTTGATACCGTTAATACTCCGGAAGTATTAAACGGCGTTAAAGCGAAAGCACAACTTTACATCGACGGTTTAAATGCCATTAACGCTAAATACAATGTCTTTAGTGAAATTCGTGGTAAAGGCTTACTTATTGGTGCCGTGCTAACTGAAGCATATCAAGGTAAAGCAAAAGACTTTTTAAATGCTGCAATGGATGAAGGTGTAATGACCTTAGTTGCCGGTGCTAGCATTATACGTTTTGCGCCTTCTTTGGTTATCCCAAATGAAGATATTGCCGAAGGTTTAGCACGTTTTGAAAAAGCCGTGGCTAAATTAGCGAAGTAAGCCTATCTATTATTAAACATTTAAACACTTTCAACATGAAGGTGTTTAAATGTCTCACTGAGAGTTTTCTATGATTATAATACGCCCTATTCAAAATAGTGATTATGATGCACTTCATCGCATTGCTGTTGAGTCAGGACACGGTTTTACATCACTACCGGTCAACGAAGAACTGCTAAAAAAACGCATTGCGCACGCTGAAGTATCTTTCAATAGCTCAGTTACCGAGCCAGGCAATGAAGGTTACCTATTTGTTATGGAAGATACCGAAACAGGATTAGTGGTGGGTACCTGTGGTATTGAAGCGGCGGTTGGTCTAGACGATGCATTTTACCATTACCATATCGGTAAAGTAGTGCACAGCTCTCGTGAGCTTAATATCTACAATACCGTGGAAACTTTGTCGTTGTGTAATGATTACACGGGCGCCTCTGAAATTTGTACTTTGTTTCTCAGCGAATCTCACCGTAAAAACCGTAACGGACGTTTCTTATCCCGTTGTCGTTTCCTGTTTATGGCCGAGCACACTGAACGTTTCGGCGAAACAGTGATCGCAGAAATGCGTGGTGTTTCAGACGAAAACGGGGCATCGCCGTTCTGGAAATGGCTAGAAGATAACTTCTTCTCACTTGATTTCCCGACCGTGGATTACCTGACCGGTATTGGTAAAAAACAATTTATCGCCGAGTTAATGCCAAAGTACCCTATTTACGTAAGCTTACTCAGTCCTGAAGCACAACAAGTGATCAACAAGGTACACGATAAAACCGTACCGGCCTTAAGGTTACTAGAAGCAGAAGGCTTCTCGCGCCGTGGTTATGTTGATATTTTTGATGCTGGCCCTACCGTTGAGACACAGACTTCTGCAGTAAAAACAGTTTGCGAAAGTCAAAAATGCCAAGTGTTAATTGGTAGCGTTGAAAACGACAATAACTATATGGTTTGCAATACTAAAGTAGCAGACTTTAGAGCAACGCAAGCGCCGGTATTATTACGTGAAACAGCTAATCAAGTGGTGTTATCACAAGCCGTTGCCGATGCGCTAATGGTTAAGGAAGGCGACTGGGTGCGCTTAATTGCCAACTAATCATTGATTAGTGAACAAGCGAATTAATTTAATTTACTCATCAGCGATAGACGCGTAGAGGAATCAACAATGTCAGACAAGATACAACTTATTAATGGTCAGTGGACTGCGGGTTTAGGCCATGAAATTTTTTCGAAAAACCCCGCTAAAAACCAAGTGATTTGGCAGGGTAAAACGGCTTCTCCAGCACAAGTTGATGAAGCTGTGATGTCTGCGCGTGCCGCGTTCGAAACCTGGGCTAACAGCCCGATTGAAGAGCGTATTGCCATTGCGGTTAAGTTTGCTGAATTACTCACTGAACACAAAGAAGCATTCGCCACTACCATCGCTCTTGAAACCGGTAAGCCACTTTGGGAAACCCGCACAGAAGTTGGTGCTATGGTGGGCAAAATTGCCATTTCTGTTCGTGCTAATGAAGAACGTACTGGCACGGTTGAAAACCCTATGCCGGGTGCAAAAGCCTTTATTCGTCACAAACCTCATGGCGTTGTGGCTGTCTACGGCCCGTATAACTTCCCAGGTCACTTGCCAAACGGCCACATAGTGCCAGCACTTATCGCGGGTAATACCGTGGTATTCAAGCCAAGTGAATTAACTCCTATGGTAGCTGAAGAAACCTTAAAATTATGGTTGCAAGCAGGCCTACCCGCTGGCGTTATTAACATGGTGCAAGGTGAAGTAGAAACCGGTAAAGCACTAGCAAGTCACCCACAAATTGACGGCTTATTCTTTACCGGTAGTTCAACCACTGGCCACTTCTTGCATGAACAATTTGGCGGCCAACCGGGCAAAATTTTAGCCCTAGAAATGGGTGGTAATAACCCATTAATCGTGAAAGATGTTAGTGATATCGACGCGGTTGTACACGACATTATACAGTCAGCCTTTATTACCACAGGACAACGTTGTACTTGTTCTCGCCGTCTCTTTATTGAAGCCGGTGCGCAAGGTGATGCGATATTAGCTAAATTAGTGGCTAGCACTGAAGCGATTAAAATTGGTTACTTCGACGACGAAGAGCAACCGTTTATTGGTTCAATGATTTCTGAAAAAGCCGCTTTAAGTTTAGTGGCAGCACAGCAACAATTATTAGACCTTGGCGCTGAATCGATTGTCATGATGAAACACCTTGAACAAGGTACCGGCTTTATCTCACCAGGTATTGTTGATGTTACTAACATTTCAGCTATGCCCGATGACGAGCACTTTGGCCCGTTATTAAAAGTCTATCGCTACACTGACTTTGACGCTGCCATTGATGAAGCGAACAATACCTCATTTGGTTTATCGGCTGGCCTATTGAGCGACAGCGAAGACTTATACAACCACTTCTTCCGCCGTATTCGTGCTGGTATCGTTAACTGGAATAAGCCCATTACTGGCGCAAGCAGTGCGGCACCTTTTGGTGGTATTGGCGCTAGTGGTAACCACAGAGCCAGCGCATTTTATGCCGCGGATTACTGTGCCTACCCAGTGGCCTCAGTAGAAGCTGAAAAAGTTTCATTACCGGCAACCTTAAGCCCAGGTTTAACCATTAAGTAATTATAAAATCTTAATTTTAATGAAATTTTATTGCCCATTAAAAAAAGCTGGGATCCGTCCCAGCTTTTTTAAAAATATCGATCAAATATAGTCACTTGTTCTGAGTGGTTATCATCTACGCTTGCCAAAATATTCTTTAATCGCTATTGAAAGAATGCCTAACTAGCCATACATACCATTCAGCCGACTTGAGACCTCGACACTTATTTTATTTATGCATTTAGGAAATTAACATGACTGCGGTTAAAACTTTATTTAATAACATTTGGCAAAACTACTTAGAAGTAACTCCGTCTGCTGACAAAGTTCACCAACTTTTAGGTACAGGCAACGACTTGATCAACGACCACGTTGCATACCGTACTTTTAATATCTCAAAAGTAAATATTGAAAAAATTTCGGCACATTTAATTAAACTCGGCTACAAAGAAGGCGGTGAATACCACTTTGCAGCGAAAAAATTATACGCAAAGCACTTTGAGCATAGCGATACTAGCTTACCGAAAGTCTTTATCAGTGAATTATTAGTCGAAGAATTTTCACCGCGCGTACAAGCTATCATCAAAAATATGGTCGCCAATATTGATGAAGCGGCTATCGAGGCAGAAAGCTTTTTATACTCAGGTACTCATTGGCAAGTGAGTCACCAAGAATACTTAGATTTACTGAGCGAAAGTGAATACGCGGCATGGGTTGCTGCTTGGGGTTACCGCGCTAACCACTTCACAGTTAGCATCAATCACTTAGCCAACTATGACTCTATTGAAGCGGTTAATGAAGCCGTTAAAGCCGGCGGTTTTACCTTAAACACTACCGGCGGTGAAATCAAAGGCGATGAAAGCGTTAAATTAGAGCAATCATCGACTATGGCTGATCATGTTTTAGTGGAATTTTCTGATAAAACCGTGGCCATCCCGAGCTGTTTTTACGAATTCGCTAAACGCTACCCAATGGAAGATGGCGAGCTTTACAGCGGTTTTGTTGCCGCCTCTGCTGATAAAATTTTTGAAAGCACCAACGCTGCCGCATAACTTTTATGGCACCTATTTCGTCCTAGATAGGTGCCAATCCCCATATCAATTACATTTATTACACCTATTACGTGAATCATTTACGTCATTAATTGCGCGTAAAAATTTTGCTACTTGATCATCACCTTAATTTACGAGTAAAGTAGGCATATAATCAAAATTAGATAGATAAACAGATGGTTACCGATACAGAAGGCTATATTCATATTATTGAATATCTAACTGAGCATTTAAGCTTGTTTGAAAATAGCACGCATACGGGTAATGGCGACAGCTCAGTCTTAGAAGTTATAGAGCAAGAAATGGGCGAGCAAATTATTAACTTATGCAATCAACATGAGAGCTTAAGCTTTAATCAACGCAATACCATTGTTCGGGAGATAGATGCTATCGTTTATGACTTACAAGAAATATTGTCTGGTGTAGTTAACAATTCAGTCTCTCATGAACAAGTCGCCTTCATTAAAGAGTTTGCGATTTTAATTAAAAACTTATTTGATACTGAAATTCACAGCCAGGTTTTGCTATAACAAGCTCATTGGGGGTTATTAACGATAGTATTATTGTTTTTCCGCACTTATACGTAATAATACCTTATTGACCCACTGACCTTTTATGCCATATTAATCAAAAGTTACCCTATGCTACCTCAATTGCCCCAAAACCATTTATGCCGCGTGACCCTATTAGGCAACTTAGTCAGTAAACCCGATATTCGCTATCAAGCCAATCCTGTTGTTGCATTTGCGGAATTGACCTTAGCGACACATAGTCGTTGGTTTGATAAAACCAGTAATACCTTTAAAGAATGGACCAGTTATCACACCGTGAAAGTGATTGGTGAGATTGTTGAGCGCGCACTGATTCACGCCGGTAAAGGTGATATTATTTTACTGCAAGGCTATTTAATTAATAGTAAAAAAAATAACCGCGAAATCATCCATGCCAGTTACGCACAAACCTTTCCTAAAGGTTATGCACAATCGATCAATCAAATTCATTGCAGTGGCAATATCATTTCAGATATTAAGCTGATGACCACAGAGCACAATAAAGAGTTAACTGAATTTATCTTGGAGTCGAAACAACATATATTTTCCGAAATTACTCAACAAACTCACCTAGTCACCATACAACGCCCTATTCATGTCTGGGGTAAGCAGGCACTTTATCTGGCCGAACATGGCAGTATAAATGATCAAATAATAGTTGACGGAAAATTAAGCTATCTTAATAATAAGAATAAAAATCAATTTATCGATGCACAACAAGCTGTTTTACTAACCAAGCATTAAACTAATTTCACTATTATTAATAATAAGGAACGCGCCGCTTTATGGAAAGAAACAGCTGGCTTAATAATTGTAAACTTTATCTTATATACTCATGTTTTGCCGCATTTACACAGCTGGTTTATGCGCAAGAGCAAGCCATCAATGAGCTTGAATTATCCGCCATAGCTGATCTTGCTAACGTCACCTTAACAGACGATAGCTGGCAGGCGGTATTACCCATTTTAGGCGATGAAAATAGATATTTTATCGCCACAAAAGCGGGAAAGATTTTTCAATTAAAGGATAGTGAAGTATCTCAGCCTGCTTTTTTTGATCTAAAGTCTGCCTTGAATAACCCCAACATTATCGCCCTGACGGCATTTACGTTAGACCCAAGCTTCCACTATCGCGATCGCGATGGCTATCACACTTTTTACACTGCCCATACTGAAGTCAGTAAAAATATCACATCTAAGCTAAGTCCTAAAAATACTGAATTAAGTCTGCCTTACGATACCGTTATCATGCGCTGGCAACTTACCTATGTCAGCGATCAAGCACCAAGGCTTAGTCGACAACATGAAGTGATGCGCGTTGCTATTCACCAACTAGAAGAGCATATTCAGCAATTAAGTTTCAATCCCTATGTCGAGCCTTGGCACGATGATTTTGGCTTACTGTTTATTGCTCTTGCGCACAGCCAAGCTTTAAACGACGACGCGCTGTACGCTGGAGCAATATTACGCATCAAGCCGGAAAAGTATGGCTTAGCAAGCTATACCATACCCACCAATAATCCTTTTGCAAAAAATATTGATATTGCCGATGAAGTGGTATTTATTGCCGGGCAAGCAGCCGCTCATTTTGACTGGATAAAAAAAGGCCCGCACAATCTACTTATTCAATTAACACAACAAGATAGTAACATTTTAGTGGTTGCAAAATTAGGAGGTGACTGGCGTGAAACTATCCCACAGGCACAGATCAAAAAACAGCTACCTGTAGAGAAATCATCGGCTGATACCTTGCTTTATCATGGTCGAGAACTCAAGTCGCTGCGGGGTAAAGCACTGCGTTTAAAGGAAACCGACAGCGCATGGCAATTAGAACCGATCGCATTATCTTCCAGTATCGACAGTGAGCTGGAGGTAGCAAATATTCCCCATAGGCTGATAAAACATAACGCAAAGGAGCAAGCAAAATTTAGTTTACATACAAATCACGATGGTGAGCTATTATTGCTTGAGCATAGCCAGCAGCGTCTATATGCTATTAAAAAGCCTGTACTTGCCACACTGCACACCACCACGCCAAACAGTCAGCTTGACGAGCCCAACAGCAACAGTGCTTCGGTTTTTATCTTATTCGTGTTATTGATTTTGACTAGCTGTTTTTGGTATTTAAGAAAGAACTTAAGTAACAAGCCACACTTCTTGCACGAGCAATGGGGCAACTTTGATGTCGATGTCGCAACACAATTGTTATCTCTGCATCAACACCACACCCAACCGGCAAAAAAAACTCTTAGTCTATCGTCAATCATTCGCAGTGAGTTATTGCTCAATGACCAAGTTATCTCAACTATCAGTGCGGACGCAACCCAAGCCTTCTCAAATGAATTAGAAAAACAAGTACTGAGCGTTTTCGCGCAAGAAAACCAATTAAAAATGGTTAATGAAAAGCAAAGAAAAATTCAATTATGCTTAACCGACCAGCAAAAAAAACGTTACCTAATTTGCCTTTACTATCGTGTTGGCAATATTCGTCATACTAAGCTTAAATACAGTCAAGTGATCAGTAAAGCTATCGATTGGCATTGGTTATTTGCCCAATATATCAACCCAACCGCCACAGCTAAGCGAAAAGTCAAAGTTAAGCTCCAAGCACAGGTAACACCTAAAGTATTACAAACTGCTCCAACAGCCGCACCGCTTAGCGAAACTCAGCAACAGCAAGCGAGTAAAAGCAACCAAGATTTCGCTGACGCTAACTTTGTTGATAATAGCGCTACAGAGAAGAGCAATGGAGAAATTAACCAAGGAAACATTGACACTATGTTCGTAAGCGCTTTAGATAAGTTAGTTTTAATGAAGAAGCAAGGTTACTTAAACGAAAGCGAGTTTAACATAGCGAAAAGCAAAATTTTAAAAGACTTATCGAGCGACTAAATAGCCTATTTAACTCGAGCTCGCTAGTAGCGCAATAACGAATACCAATCTCACTAAATTATTGCCCACTTGTGCTGGTTAAAATACTCCATGGCATCGTTGCTCACAGGGATGTGAGTACTTAGGTTTTGTCTGGAACTAAAAACCTGTGCTCACAGGGATGTGAGTACTTAGGTTTTGTCTGGAACTAAAAACCTGTGCTCACAGGGATGTGAGTACTTAGGTTTTGTCTGGAACTAAAAACCTGTGCTCACAGGGATGTGAGTACTTAGGTTTTGTCTGGAACTAAAAACCTGTGCTCACAGGGATGTGAGTACTTAGGTTTTGTCTGGAACTAAAAACCTGTGCTCTCAATCCCAATAGCTCGCTATTGCTCAATCAAGCGCCTTGCCCTGATTTATTTTTCCTACGCACAACAAGATCACAAACTTAATGAAACTAGTATAGCAAGGCTTGTATTTAGCCGCAAAGCAGCGCAAAATGCCGACAATTTTTCGTATTGGGTTGTTGTTATGCCAATGTTGTCGAAACTACTTTTCTGCCTACTGCTACTATTTTCAATAAAAATTACCGCTAATGATTACGGCAGCATTATTATTAGCCGGGTTACCAATGTCTACGACGGCGACACTTTCCGTGTAGACATCGACCAATGGCCAGCGCTAATTGGGAAAAATGCTCCTATTCGTATTAACAATATCGACACCCCAGAATTAAGAGCAAAGTGCCCTAATGAAAAGCGCCTAGCGTTGCTCGCGAAAACATTTACCAAAAATAAATTATTTTATGCCGAGATTGTTGAGCTGAGAAACTTAAACCGTGGCAAATACTTTCGCATTACTGCTGATGTCTTTATTGACGGTGAGAGCTTAGCTGACAGCTTACTTAGCGCCGGCTTTGCTAAGATATACTCTGGCAAGAATAAAAAACAAAGTTGGTGCCACTGATTTCATCATGAGCATAAAGCGCAAGTCAATGTCTAAGAAAAAGTCATCCCGGTCCATCGCCCTTATTATCGGCATAATCTCGGTTATTCTGGCTCTTGTGTTAGCGACCTTTTTATTGGGTGGTTATGGGGTGATGCTGCAACACTATTTAAACAGCTTAATCCCCAACAACCTATTTGGCGCGCTAATATTCACCGTTATAGTGACTATGGCAATGGCGCTTGGCTTGCCTCGACAAATTGCCGCCTTAAGCGCAGGTTTCTTATTTGGCGCTAGCTATGGCATGATGCTAGCAACTCTCGCAGCTAGCCTTGGCTGTTTAATAACGCTACTGTTAGCCCGAAAATTCATGGCAAGCCTTGTGCAACGCCATTATCCCAAGCCGTTAGCAAAAGTAAGTAAATTTTTTAGTCAGGATACGTTTTTAAAAGCCCTGATCATACGGCTAGTGCCGGCCGGCTCGAACTTTCTCACCAACTTACTTGCCGGCACAGCGCGCACGCCTATACAGCCGTACCTATTAGGCTCAACACTGGGTTTTATACCCCAAATGACGATATTTGCTTTAATGGGGGCTGGCTTGCAGGTTGATGGCCAGCAACAGCTGCTCACTAGCTTTTTATTACTGGTCATTGCGCTGATACTGAGTGGCTATCTCTATCGAAAAACCCGTGTAAAGTTATACCAATTTGATTAAGTAGTCAGGAAATTTGGCCAATAAAAAAGAGGCCGTAGCCTCTTTGCTTGCGATACACCGGAAAGTCTATTTCAAGGTTAATAAGTGATTAACTAACTGAATATAATCTTGCTCAAAGTTCTTTCGGTCTAAGCCTTTAGTTTCGACACGATACTTGCCATTAACTATTACCGTTGGAACGCCTGTTAACGCACCTTTGTTAGCAAAATAGTCTTGCTGTTTCTTCATCGCTTTTGCTTTACTGACCACACCAAAACTTTTCATTAACTTATCAAATTGTTCACCATCAGCACCGTTTAAAACAAAAACATTACGGATATCTTTTTCTGAGGTAAAAACCGCTCTTTGTATATGAATGTAATTAAATATCGACGCAATCACTTTTTTCTCTACACCCATTTGATGAGCGATCTCAACAGCTTTACTTAGCATTTGTTGTATTTTAGGCGAAGCTGCGCGTAAAAAATCAACATGGTTCATTTCGAATTTAGTATCGGCGGGTATTGAAGTTTTTAACTTCGCCATAAAAGGTTCAAATTGAAAACAATGACCACAATAAAACGAGAAAAACTCACGTACTTCTGACTTCGCAGTAACTTCATCATTCACTTTAGTGTAATGCTCGCCTTCAGTATAACTGGCCGCAAAGGCGAATACTGGTAATAACATTAAAGCGAATAAACTCACTAATTTTTTCATAAAATTAAATTTCCTAATCATTAATAAATTAAAATTAATAGCGCCATCTCGGCCTAATAAGGCAGTAAACTCAGCGGCGGTTGCTGCAGTGCCGACATTTGCTCTTTCAGCATCAAAATTTGTTGTTCCCAATATTTTTCCGTATTAAACCACGGAAAATTATGAGGGAAAGCAGGATCTTGCCAGCGTTTACAGAGCCAGGCCATATAATTAACTACTCGCATAGTACGCAATGATTCAATTAAAGGCAATTGATTGCTCTCAAAGCGATAAAACTCATCATAGCCACTTAATATGGTATCAAGTTGCAGTAACTGCTGTTGACGGTCACCACTGAGCATCATCCAAATATCTTGAATCGCAGGCCCCATTCGACAATCATCAAGGTCAACAAAGTGCGGTCCAGCTTCAGTCCACAATATGTTACCGGCATGACAATCACCGTGTAAACGGATCTGCGATGTTGGTTGATATTGTTGACTGGCAATGCTAATCACTTGCTCTAAAATGGTGAAAAAAGGCAAGGTTAAGCTCTTAGGTACAAACTGAGATTGCTCAATAATTTGTTGCGCTTGTTGCAACATCTCTTCACTATTAAAGGTCGGCCGTTCGGTAAAGTCCTTTTTCGCGGCTACTGCATGAATGCGCCCTAAAAAACGGCCCATCCACTCGAGTTGATCTAAATTATCGACTTCAAAAATACGACCACCACGACAAGGGAATATTGCAAAATGATACCCTTGAAATAAAAATAGCGACTCACCGTCTATTTTCATTGGCGCGACCAACGGCAGTTCACTCTGATCTAACTCAAAGGCAAAGTCATGCTCTTCTCTGATCTGTGCCTCGCTCCAACGTTGCGGTCGATAAAATTTAGTAACATATTTAGTTTTATCAATATCATGAAATTGATAAACCCGATTCTCATAACTATTTAACGCTAATAAGCCACTATCAACCGTTAACCCGGTACTTTCTAAACCATCGAGAATTAAATCGGGCGAAAGCGAGGTAAAATCAAATACTGACACTAGCGTTTATTAAAGAAGCGGCTTTCATGTTCAAGCTTGACCTCTTCCGAGTCTGAAACTAATTCAATTACAAAACTTATATCTGTCATATAGCCTGCTAATTCGTATGGGTCAACGGAAATACTGATCGGTAAAGTATACACTTTCGCGGCTTTAACCAACACCTCTTGTTCACCATGCCATTTTGTATTGTTAATACCTTTAACTGACAGACGATAGCGATTATCTGTTTGTGACTTATTAAGTATTTTAAGGGTATAAACGTTCTCAATATCACCATTGAAATTTTCTTTCGCCAATTCATTTCGATCGCGAATAATATCCAAGGAAACTGGTGCTCTATTGGCCATTTCTAAAATCAGTAAACTGGTCATCACGGTTAAGACAATGGCATAGCCAATAAGTTTACCGCGGACAAAATTAACTTTCTTGCCTTCTAATTCATGCTCTGTGGTATAACGAATTAAGCCTTTGTCATATTTATACTTTGCCATGACATCGTCACAAGCATCGACACAAGCACCACAGTTAATGCACTCATATTGCAGACCATTACGAATATCAATACCCGTAGGGCAAACTTGTACACACAAATTACAATCAATACAATCGCCTAAGCCCAAGGTTTTGGGATCTTGCTTTCTTGATCGTGGCCCGCGGTTTTCGCCGCGTTTAGCATCGTAAGATACCGTTAAAGTGTCTTTATCAAACATCGCAGATTGAAAACGAGCATAAGGACACATATGCAGACACATAATTTCACGCATCCAACCAGCGTTACCATAGGTACAAAAAGCAAAAAACCAAACCGTGGCGGCTAAAGCAAAAGAGGCCTTAAAGGTAAAAAAGTCGACAAATACTTCCCGTATCGGGACAAAATAGCCGGCAAAGGTCAGCGCGGTTAAAATAGAGAAAAAGCCCCAGCTGAAATGTTTCAGCGCTTTGCGCCAGAACTTATTAGCATTGAGCGGCTGGCTGTCGAGCACTTTTCGCTGGTTGGCACTACCTTCTATCTTCTCTTCAAACCAAATAAATATAAAGGTCCAAACGGTTTGCGGACAAAGGTAGCCACACCAAACACGCCCTAGAAAAGTAGTGACAAAAAACAATAAAAAGGCACTAAGAATAAAAATCCACGCCAATAGCGTCAAATCCTGAGGCCAAAGCGTGACACTCCACAAGGTAAAGCGTTGTTCGCTAATATCAAATAAAATCGCTTGATGCCCGTTGTATTGCAACCAAGGTAGGACAGCAAACAGCGCTAAAAAGAAAAAATTCATTTTTTGACGTAGTTGTTGAAATACGCCCTTTACTTTGCGGACATAAATTTGATCACGAGGTTTATAAGCATCACTTTTGGCGGGTTGATGAATTTCAACATTTTTAATCGGAATATGATGACTAACTTTACTCTTGTTATCTTGGGATTTCAAAGCGGTTCCTTATTTCGAAAATGCCGGCTAATTATAACGGATTAGCCCAGATTGCCCATCTAAAAAATAGCAATATATTGCTTTGTTAGTAGAAAATTGATTACCCTAGAACTATTCTCATGACATTTCGTCTAATAAAGCAATATTATTAAGTGTCAGCAAGTAAATAACAACATCGTGTTGCTTGTTATTGAGCCGTATATTTTGATTATAAGGTAGGGTATGAAAAAATTATTGATCTTAATCGTGGCTAGTGCATTATATTTCCACTTTTATCCCAATGAAAAACTCAATAGCTGGTTACTAGAGCAGAAAAACTTTATACAGAGCTATTTTTCCGACGTGACAGATACTCAAGTCCGTTTAAAATCAGATAAAATTTATCAAGATTTAGCGCACGACTTCAAGCAATTTAATAACCAAGAAAAAGCCTATGTTGCTGAAATCACCAGTAGCCGTGAAAAAGTAAAAAGCTTTAACCAGCAATACTGTGTCGGTAAAAAGCAAACTCCAAAATTACATCGTGATAATTTAGCTAAAGTTTGCCAAACCATAGCTAAATACAGTAACTTATTGTAATTTTAACAAATATTTATAGCGAGGTGATGAACTTATTGATTAATCACCTCGCTATTACTCAAACGTAAACCTTAAGCCGAAACCCTTGCCAATAACTCAGCAAAGTTTGCCGCGCTCGCTTGCGCTAAAGCATGCTCGCCATCGCGAATTACCCAATCGCCATTGACCATCACATCTAGCACCGGATTCTCTCGATTGGCAAATATTACACTGTCGAGCAGATGGTTGTCGCTATGCGCATACAAACGTAATTGACTATCATCCAACACCAATAAATCCGCTTGTTTACCTACCGCCAATGCGCCGGTATTACTATTGGTACTTTGCGCGCCACCTGCAGCGGCTTTTTGCCATAAATTTAGCCCTACAGACTTTTGCTCATTGGTTGCTAATAGCGCGCGTTGCTGCTTATGTAATCGTTGCACATACTCAAGCCAGCGTAGCTCTTCAATCGGGTTAACCGAAATATGACTATCAGAGCCTATGGCGAAGGTGCCATTTTCGGCCAAAAACTCTTCGGTTGGGAAAATACCATCACCTAAATTGGCTTCCGTTGTTGGGCAAATGCCAGCAATCGCTTGACTGGCAATAATACCTTGGCGCTCATTTTCATCAATATGGGTGGCGTGAATTAAACACCAATGCTGATCTAAGTCGGCATTTTCTAATAACCACTGCACAGGTCGTTGACCATAATGTGCTAAACAGTCTTGAACTTCTTTTTGCTGCTCAGCAATATGGATATGAACCGGCGCCTGGCTGTCCAGTGAGCGTACGTGCGCCACTGCGGCTAATAGCGAGCTTTTATCAACAGCGCGTAATGAGTGCGGCGCAATACCAACATTGCAATTTGCTTGTAATTTGGCTAAATCAAAACAATCACTGACTAACTGGTTAAATTGTTCAACGCTATTAATAAAACGTTTTTGCCCTTCAGTAGCCTCTTGTGGACCAAAGCCACTGAATCGATACAGTACTGGTAATAAGGTTAAACCAATGCCACTGTCTTTAGCCGCGCTAAAAATCGCTTGTGCCATCGCCGATAAACTTTCATGATTTTCGCCATCAATACCATGATGAAGATAGTGAAACTCTGCCACTCGGGTGTAACCCATTTTCAACATTTCAATATACAGCTGACTCGCAATCACTTGGGCATCTTCAACGCTTAATTGTCGCAAAAATTTATACATAATATTGCGCCAAGTCCAAAAGCTATCTTGGCCTTCACTGCCTTGTTCGCTAAAACCGGCAAAAGCGCGTTGAAAAGCATGAGAGTGACAATTAACCATACCCGGAATTACCACGCCTTTGGCCTGCTCAGCACCTGCTGTTTGGCCGGCGCTAATCTCAGTAATCACGCCCTGCTCTATGGTCAATGTTTTATTGTTAGCCCAACCATCCGCTAATAAGATTTTCTTCACAAAAAGTTTCATCAATACACTCCGCTATTTAACATCTTTGTTGCTTGGCGTTGAGGCAAAACTGATCAAGGTTTTGACTAGGCTGCTCAGTTTAGGTTGCACTTGCTGAGCTAAACTTTCGTTATAGCTCATTGCTTGCTCATTCATATAGGTACGTTGAGATAACTCTAACTGCACCGCATGCAGGTTATTGCTAGGTTGGCCGAAGGCGCGGGTAATATAGCCGCCTTTAAAACGACCATTACAGACCATGCTATAAGGTGCGTAATCTAACTCGGCCAAGGCTGACATTAGCTCAGGGGCACAACTGTTACCGTCAGCATTACCAAAATTAAAGTCTGGTAATTGGCCTTGGAAAAATCGCGGCACCTCTGAGCGGATGGAATGTGCCTCAAGCAACACAGCTTGACCAAACTCGGCTTTAATTGCCTGCATAGTTGACGCCAGCGCCTGATGGTAAGGTTGCCAATAATCCTGCACACGCTGAGTTATTTGCTCAGTCGTGGGTTCACAGCCTGCTTGATATAAGGCTGATAAATCGAAGGCCGTGGTCGGACAAAGTTCAGTGTTATTGGCGCCGGGATATAAATCAACACCATCTGGGTCTCGATTTAAGTCGATTACATAACGGTTATACTTAGGGGTTAAGATATAAGCACCAAGCGCTTTTGCAAAGCCATACAGACGATCCATATACCAGTCAGTGTCAGCAACTTCACGGCCTTTAGTCGTCATCACGGCCGCAATATCTGCCGGTATTTCCTCGCCATTGTGTGGCATGCTAATAAGTAAAGGTACCGAGCCTTTAATTAAGGTATAACTTTTTGACATTTAACCCCCTTTTAAATTGTATATACAACTTGATTAAAACCAATTTACCACTTCAAGATTAAAACTGGAAATCATTTCTTGCTATCGACGAAAATTCATCGTCATGTTCTCTACTGCGTTGAGATCTTATTCGACATTGAAGCTCACTAAACCGAGCAACTTTATTAATCAGCCTCATCAACTAACCAGTTAATCGCTTTTATCAATCATTATGAGCAACATTAATCACTTTATTAAAAGTAAAAACTCACCAATAATAGCCCCATGTTGATAGCAGCTCGATTAAGTTTTTCATCTTGTTGTCGATAGGAAAATATATCAGGGTGAGGTGTTCGACTGAGCAATAGTCAGCTATTGGCATTGAGAATACCGCTAATTTGCAATAGATTACCCGTACAAGCGAGCAATAATTTAATAGATTTGCTATCAGTATCAAGATTATTTTAGCAACGATAAACGGAGCCATTATGTTAGAAAATAAAGAGCAACAAAAAGTCCCTAATGTTACCTTCACTTTAAGAGCGAATGACGAGTGGACAACGCGCACTAGTGAAGAAATTTTTAACGATAAAACCGTAGTAGTTTTTTCGCTACCGGGTGCTTTCACCCCAACATGTTCGTCTTCGCATTTGCCACGCTATAACGAATTAGCGCCAACATTATTCAAAAATGGCGTCGATGAAATTGTTTGTATGTCAGTCAACGATACCTTTGTCATGAATGCCTGGGCACAAGACCAAGATGCCGATAACATTAGTTTTATTCCGGACGGCAATGGTGCATTTACTGACGCCATGGGCATGTTAGTGGATAAAGCGGACATTGGTTTTGGTAAACGTAGCTGGCGTTATGCAATGTTAGTGAAAAACGGCATCATTGAAAAAATGTTTATCGAACCTGACGTGCCAGGCGACCCATTTGAAGTATCAGACGCCGACACTATGTTAAAGCATATTAACCCAGCAGCTTGTCAAACCTCAGCGATTACTGTCTTTAGCAAGCCGACTTGCCCATACTGTAAGAAAGCCAAGGCATTATTGACCGAAAAAGGCTTAAGCTTTGAAGAATTGGAAGTGGGTAAAGATGTCAATTTAACCATGTTTAAAGCGATAACTAACTCAGATACCGTACCACAGGTTTTTATTGACGGAAAACATATTGGCGGCAGTGAGGCATTAGCTGCGCACTTTAGCTAATACTCAGCTAAACTCGCTGAACTAAAGGCCAGTTTGCAATGTAAAAGCGACGTATCTACGTCGCTTTTTGTTTTTTAACTATTACACGACACCGTGATAGAATAGCGCCACAAACTACTCAGGTGAAAAATATGGATCAGCAACCCTACAACCCTTTACACGGGGTCACGTTAAAAACGATTGTTACACAACTGGTCGAACATTTTGGTTTTGCTTATCTCGGAAAAGCAATAAAAATTCGTTGTTTTACTGACGATCCTAGCATTAATTCCAGCTTAAAATTCTTAAGAAAAACGCCATGGGCGAGAGAGAAAGTTGAAGCCCTGTATATTCAACACAAAAGCAAACTCAGTCCAGAAGACTAAATAATTTGAAATAGTATGAGTATATAGCGCAAAAGTATTTTTCAAGGCGCTTAAAAAATGCCAGACTGGCTCAATCTACTCACCAATAACGCGCAGCAATGAAACACACTCATCATTATATTCTTACCTGGCAGTGTCCGGATACCTCAGGGGTACTAGCAAAAGTCTCACAAAGTTTATACCAGCACGGGGCATTTATTACCGAGACTTGTCAATACAGTGATCCAGATACCGCGACATTTTTTTCACGCATTGCTTTTGATGATCGCGACCTTAATGTCAGCTTTGAGGAATTTAGCCAAGCGATAGAGTTATTGGCTAAACCATTAAATATGCATTATCAATTGAGAGAGCGAGATAACTTTCCTAATGTGATGATTGCCGTTTCTAAAGACGATCACTGCCTTGTATCACTGCTGACCAAATGGAAGGCTGGCGTGTTACCGGTTAATATCGTCGCGATTACCTCAAATCACCTTGATTGTCAGGCACTAGCACAATGGCATAACATCCCCTTTCATCATTTACCGGTCAGCAAAGACAACAAGGCAGAGCAAGAACAGGCGCTACTATCACTTTATCAACAATATAACGGTGATTTACTGGTGCTGGCTCGCTATATGCAAATATTATCTGATCAGCTTTGTCATAGCTTACGTGGCCAAGCGATTAATATTCATCATTCATTTTTGCCCAGCTTTAAAGGCGCAAAACCCTATCATCAAGCGCATAAACGTGGCGTAAAAGTTATCGGCGCGACCGCACATTATGTCACCGCGGATCTGGACGAAGGACCGATTATTGTGCAAGAAGTGAAACCAATTAACCATACTTTTACGGTCGAGAATATGGTGCATCTAGGCCACGACTTAGAAGCAACCGCTTTATGCCATGCCGTGAAAGTGCATGCAGAACAACGCATTTGCATAAATAAAGATAAAACCGTTATTTTAAGTTAAACACTTTGATAAACAGCTGCCGCTAAGGCGCATTTTCGGGCTGTTTTATCCGTATAACTCTGCTACATTGGAGCACAAATACTTTGTCAACATTTGTGCGCCCATATGATCCACTATCAAATTTCCCCTAGCCACCCAAATAGTCATTTATTTGAGCTGTTATTATCCTTTAAAAGTATCCCCGGCCAAAGCTATACCTTATCATTACCCGCTTGGTTGCCCGGCAGTTACATGATTCGAAATTTTGCCAAGAACATCACAGAAATCTACGCGTTTGATAGCAATGAGCAAGCCATTGAATTGACAAAAATAGATAAACAAACTTGGTCATTACAAGCCAGTAACGAGCAAGTTCAAGTGCGTTATCAAGTCTTCGCTTTTGACTTGTCAGTGCGCACCGCCTACCTTGACAGTGAACGCGGTTTTTTTAATGGCAGTTCGACATTTTTACAGGTGGAAGAATTAAGCGATCAGGCATGCGAGCTGACCATAACAGCACCTACATTAGCCGCGCATAGCCAATGGCGAGTGGCAACTGGCTTAACACGAGCAAAAGGCACCGATAAATTCCACTTCGGTCGTTATCTTGCAGATGATTACCAACAATTAATTGACTGCCCTGTCGCGCTAGGAGTTTTTGACTGCACTGAGTTTACCGTTGAGGGCGTGGTACATCATCTAGTTTTCACCAGTAAACATTATGGCGATACTAAGCGTTTAGCGGCTGACATCAGTAAACTATGTCAGCATCATATTAACTTATTTGGCGAAGCGCCTTTTAAAGAGTATTGGTTTATCACCCATTTACAGGCACAAGGTTTTGGTGGTTTAGAGCATAAAAACTCAACCATTTTACAGGCTAGTCGCTTCGATTTACCCAATCCACAGCAGAGCACGGCTGAGCTAACTGACAACTATAAAACCTTTTTAAGCTTGTGCTCACATGAATACTTCCATGCTTGGAATGTTTGTCGAATAAAACCGAAAGAGTTTGTGCCCTACAATTTACAACAGGAAAGTTACACGAAACAATTATGGGCTTATGAGGGCATTACCTCTTATTACGATGACTTTTCCCTGTATCGTACCGGCTTAATTGACTTTGATGGCTATTTAGCGATATTAGCAAAAACCGCCACCCGGGTGTATCGCGGCACAGGCGAGTTAAAACAAAGCGTTACCGACTCAAGCTTTGACGCTTGGACCAAGTTTTATCAACAAGGTCCCGATGCCGTCAATAACATTGTCAGTTATTACGCCAAAGGCGCTTTAATTGCCTTATGGTTAGACTTAACCATTCGCGATAAATCAAATAACCAATATAGCCTTGACACCTTAATGCGAGAGTTATGGATCCATTTTGGTCGCACCAATATAGGTACCACAGAAGAGGACTTTATCAACATTGCTAATCTCTTGTGTGGCGAAGATATTTCATCACTGTTCAAACAACATTTATACAGCAATGCACGTATTGATTTAAGCAAGGATTTAGCAAAAGTTGGCGTTGAATTACAAAAGCAGAAATTCAAAAAATTAAACAATGTAGAAACCACTACAGCCATGCATTATCACGCCTATTTAGGCGCACAATATAAAGCTCAATCTGCTGGTTTAACCATTACCCAAGTGCTGGAAAATTCTCCCGCGGCCCATGCAGGATTAGCGGTCAACGATATCTTGATCGCTGTCGATAACATTAAAGTGACCGAGCATTCGCTACAAGCCATATTGGATCACAGCCCTGAGCATAGTCAGCTAACTTGCCATTATTTTCGTGATGACCAACTACTGAGCTCAACATTAACAGTGACTGATTCACCGTTAGCGGGTATAGCGTTTAAAGTCATTGAACCAAACTTAGTAAAACATTGGCAGGATATTATCCCGCAAGGATAAATTTACCTTGTAAACTAAAGCGTACGTAATTGCTGACAACATTGCGCCACTAAACTCAGCGGAAAATTAGGGCCTATAATCGAGTTATGGTAAAAATTAGCTTATTCAGGCTCGCTTAACTTTAACTTGAGTAGTATCACTATGATTAATGTAAAACGCTTCCACCATGTCGCTTATCGTTGTAAAGATGCGAAAGAAACCGTTGATTGGTATCAAAAACATTTAAATATGGCACTTACCGTTGCCATTGCAGAAAATGAAGTGCCCTCAACCAAAGCCCCCGATCCTTATATGCATATATTTTTGGACGCAGGTATGGGCAATGTTTTGGCCTTCTTTGAAATCCCTAACTCGCCTGAGATGGGCCGTGATGAAAACACCCCACAATGGGTACAACATATTGCCTTAGAAGTTGAAAATTTCGATGCATTGGTGTCAGCTAAAAATGACTTACAAGCACAGGGAGTAGACGTGTTGGGTCCGGTACATCATGGCGTATTTAAATCAATTTACTTTTTCGACCCCAATGGTCACCGCTTAGAGTTAGCCACTAATATCGGTACGGTTGAGCAATATGCTGAACTTAAGCGCGTTGCCCCTTTAATGGTAGAAGAGTGGTCAAAAACCAAAAAAGCACCAAGCCATGCCGCCTGGTTGCATCAACAAAATGATTAATGATTAAAAGTGATATTAAAATCCGGCAGATGGGGACTCCACCACTAACTGCCGTTTTTCACTTCGTTTTAAGTTAGCGTACGAAAACTACTTCGCTCGATAAATCTCCCCCCTTAATTGCAAGTTTTTTGGTTTACGCCACATTGGTTTATTCAACTACTTTTTCTGACACAGGTCGTTCGAAAACATAGCTACAGCCTTTTATAAACGAAGGCCTTCGTAAATAAAGCCGTCAAAAATATTGGCACATTGGCTACTTTTTTTGTAAGACATTAACCATTACAAAGTATATCTAAAAATCAAATTACATTTTCTAACAAAAACATTACAAATAAAAACAATGACTTGCTTAATATTGGTTTTTTGTACAATAAATAAACTAAAAAAATAGCTTGCTGCTTTACTCAACTCACGTAGAGTATGGTCCAGCTACTTTACGTAGCACCACAAAAAACGGACGATTTTTGCACGGAAAGCAATACGCGTTATCTAACGCAGCAATTAATTTTAAATATGGATGGTTTACTAATACTCAGGAAGAGTACTGAAGAACTTTACCCTAAAGGGTATTATGGATAACTTAAAAAAGCGTCAGGATGACCGACAAAAATAAACTAAGCATGGAAGTGACTATAATAAGATTGGAAATCTGTCAAATTAACAAGGACGGTACCAAAAGGCTAGGACAGCCATTTTAACATCGGAACAAACTGTGTTGGCACTTGCCACATTATTCTCCTAAAGCGACGTTATTAACGTCGCTTTTTTTCTTTCTATCGCTGTTTAGCGTGGAATGTCGTAAAATAGTACTAATTGTTCATTATTTAAAGTAATTACTATGTCTCGTACGAAAAAATCACGCAAGCCGGGCACCGGCTCTATTGGCATTCTTAAAGATGACAAAAAAAAATTAGTGCCAGCAACTCCTCGCAAAGCAAAGAAAAAAACCGGTAAAGAAGCTGGCAACCGTCAAAAAGAAGCAAGCCCGAAACTGAACAACGCGCAAAACGCAAATGCCAACAAAGATCCGCGGATTGGCAATAAAACACCGATTGATTTAGGCAAACCTGTTGCCGCGCCAGTTAAAACAAATGCCATTAAAAGTAGTAAAAAAACACTAGATAACTCGCCGATCGCGGCAATTCGTGTCGTTGAAAGCAGTGAAACCTTAACAGAGCAGTTAAGCCGTATCGAACAAGACCCTAGGTTACTTGAAATACTGGAAAAGCAAGATGATGACGCCGTATTAACTCCTGAAGACGTTGATTATTTCAATACCTTGATGGAACAACATGAAAAAATCAGTCAGGAATTAGGCCTTGATGAAGAAGATGAAATAGTCGCATCAGCTAAAAATTCAAACTCGGAAGATGAGTTATGGGATAAGTTTGATAACAGCGACTTATCGAAATTTGAATAGGTCAATTTAATGTTTTCAGAACCCTGGATATATTTGGCTTTATTAGCCCTTGCTATCATTGGTGTACTTGCCGCCGTAGCCACTAAGTTGTTACGGCAATTAAAGCAGCAAACCCGTGCTCAAGAACAACAAAAAATCGCCCAACAACAAGCACTGCAACAGCATGATAAAAAAATCATCAGCAGTGTCATTATCATTGTTCGAGCCATGAAAGAAGAGCAATGCGACCTTGCTGAAGGCTGTTGGCGTTTAAGTGTCTTACTTGATTCATTAAAACTCAGCCAAGATTTAAACCTGCAATTTCCGGCCGTGTTTAAGTTTTATCAAGCGATCAAACATATGCCAATTCTAGAGGCGCGCAAAAAGCTAGATAAAAAATCGCGTATGAAACTCGATTTTGAACGCATGAAACTTGAAGCTGAGCTAGCAGAAGATATTCGCCGAGATCTTGAGCTATTACACCAATATGCGAATGAACGAAATAGTATGTTGAGTGAATCTGCCGCTTAAACAATGCGTTACTCTCAAGGTAAAATGCTGCAGGTTACAGATGTTAAAAAATACCACCTCTAAGTTATTGTATTATCTTAACAAGTTAATAGTTGTTTGACATAAGTCACAATAAAGCCGCCGGCATTGCGCTTGATCAATGTTTGCGCGGCTCGTTTATCTATAATAGCGTCAAATTGATAAACGGGAAGACTCATGCAAGCAACTCAATTTTTCGATAGCGCACTTTTAAAGAAATATAACACCAGCGGCCCAAGGTACACCTCATACCCAACGGCATTAGAGTTTCACGATCAATTCCAGCATGATGATTTAGTGCAAGCGATTGAATTATCGCCGAACCGTGAGTTGTCTTTGTATGTGCATATTCCTTTTTGTCATAGCCTTTGTTATTACTGTGGCTGTAATAAAGTGATCACTCGCCATCGCGATAAAGCCGATACTTACCTTGAATTTCTTGCCGAAGAAATTGCTTCTAGAGCGCCATTATTTAAAGACTATACCGTTAAGCAATTGCATTGGGGCGGCGGTACCCCAAGCTTTTTACGCCATGAACAAATCACTAAACTCGTGGCCCTGCTAAAAGAAAAGTTTACTTTTGCTGAGCAAGTCGAAATGAGTATTGAGATAGATCCTCGTGAAATTGAAATGAATCTAGCAGAGCACCTTTATAGCCTAGGTTTCAATCGTTTAAGTATTGGTGTGCAAGATATTGATGAAAAAGTACAGCAAACCATAAATCGCGTACAATCGACTGAGTTTATCGAAAATTTTATCGCGCACGCTAAACAGGTGGGCTTCAAGTCCATTAATATCGATTTGATCTACGGGCTACCCCATCAAAATATTGATACCTTCACCCGCACGCTTAACAAAGCGCATGAAATGGACGTCGATCGTATTTCACTGTTTAGTTATGCCCATATCCCTGCTCGCTTTGCCGCCCAGCGTAAGTTACGAGATGAATGGCTACCGAGCGTCGATGAGAAATTTGCCTTAATGAAACTGGCCATCGAAAAACTCTGTGATTTTGGCTATGAGTTTATCGGTATGGATCATTTCGCTAAACCTGAAGATGAACTGTCTATCGCGCAAAAGTCTGGTAAATTACACCGAAACTTTCAAGGTTATACCACTCAAGGTGGTTGCGATCTTTTAGGTTTAGGTGTTTCCTCGATTAGCGCTATTGGCAACAGTTTTAGCCAAAATATCAAAGATCTACAAGACTATTACCGAGCCATTAGCACTCAGGCTCATGCCCACGTAAAAGGCGTGAGTTTAACTAACGACGATATTATTCGTGCTGAAGTTATCCGAGAGCTGATGTGCAATCTTTATGTTGACAAAAATAAAATTAGCCAGCAGTTTTCAATTAACTTTGATGACTACTTTGCAGAAGACTTGCCATTACTACAAACCTTCATAAATGACGGTTTAATGAGTAACAGCAAGGATGAAATTCGCGTTGCGCAAAAGGCTAGATTGTTGATCCGTAATATTTGCATGAGTTTTGATGCTTACATGAAGCAACACCTTAACAAACAACGCTTTTCACGAGTAATTTAGTTTTTAACTTAGTTGGCTAATTTTCCTAAACTAAAGCGCTGTTCGGCACTGAAAAACACCAATTCGGTGCCGTTTTCATTATGCTCTTCTTGCGCCAAATCTACCCATTGATAATAAACATTACGGTGCACCTTAGCCGGCAAATTTCGCCTAACGGTGATATATAAACTACCGCCGTTACTGATCTCAAGCGGGTGTTGAGCATTTAATATAAAGCTGTCATCTAAATTACTGCTCACTTGCATAGTGGTTTTTTGTTCATCAAGCCATTGCCACTGGGTAATTAAAAATGGCGCATCTTCAACCACAATGCCAACCTTTTCAACCGGCGTCACCAAAAAGTAATTATCTTCTTCTTTTTTTAAGACTGAGGCAAAGAGCTTAACCAAAGACAAGCGCTTAAATATCGTACCATTATAAAACCAACTGCCATCTGACTTAATCACTAAGTCAATATCGCCACAGAAAGGTGGATCCCATAGCTCAACTGGCGGAATTTTATTACCTTGCTCTTTAATTTGTGCGCTAATTTGTTCTAATGACATTAATAAATTTCCTAAAACTAACTTATATCATTCCACATAAAGAAGTGAACTGATATTAATATAGCGATCGACTAATATTTAGCAAGTTTACGCGGTAACGTTTAGTTAAACTCGAAGAGTCTGATGATGTGGTAAATTTCAGTGTCTATCAATGCTAAAATAAAATAATATAGATAGATAAATAAAATCAATATTGTGAATATTTCATGTCATATAAATCATTCAAACTAACAGTCTTTCTATATTTTTCAGTTTGCTACACAACTTTCGCTCAGACCAGTGAGCATTATGAAAAAGCACTACAAAGCTATTATCTTGAGCAGTACAGTGACACGTTTATACATTTAAAAAATTCCTTAAAAGATAATCCTGAAAATCTATCGGCAAAAATATTATTAGGCAAAGTTTATGTCCATCAAGGCTTAGCTGATGCTGCTATCCATCAATTAAACGAAGCAAATAAGTTAGGAGCTGATTTCAATTTATATGCCGATACCTTAGCTAAAGCTTATATGCAAAATAAAGATTATATCAAAGTGATTGACTTACCTTTAGAAGATCTCAACCAGCAAAGTCAATTTGAATTAACATTGTTAAAAGCACAATCTTTTCAAAATATAGAAAAATATAACGAAGCGTTAGACTATTATAATGATGCCTTATCAATGCAACCTAATAACTTTTCAGCCATCACACTCTTCGCTGGATTTTATTTACAACAACGTCAAATCAACGAAGTAGAAAAGCTGTTAGCTAAAGCTGCCTTATATGATCCTGATAATCCACAGCTACTGCACTTAAAAGGTAAGTTACACCTTTACCATAACGAATTGCCAGAAGCATTGCTCTATTTTGAACAAGCAGCCCAAAAAGCTCCAAACGATATAGCTATAAGCCGTTCACTAGCTAATATTTATATCACTTTACAAGATTACCCTAAAGCGCGTATTGCCATAGACCGTATACTAGAGCGCACACCCGACGATCCATTTATGATGCTAATGAATGCAAGACTTTTTAGCATCAACAATGAAAACGAATTAGCTGATCAAGCTTATAACACACTCGCCCAAAAATTAACCTTAATTCCTGAAGAGGTAATGATTCAATTACCTGAATTGCAATTTATTTCTGGTTTAGCTGATTATATGATTGGTAACTTTGAATCAGCTCAAAAGCATTTGCAAAGTTTTTTAGCGCAAAAAAATAACCAGGTAAAAGTTATGGTTATCCTTGCTGACATCTATATTAAACAGCAGCAAAACGATCGTGCGTTAAAGCTACTTGAGGATAATGAACAGCAGGTAATGCAAGACATACCCGCTGCACTTATTCTATGCAAACTTTATATCGGTCAACAAAAAGCGCGAAAATGCATACGTCTAATTGATGATTTGCAAAAAATCCATAAAGCTACTATTGCCATGGACTTAACTGAAATAAAAGCATTACAAGCATTACAGCGCTATCCTGAGGCGCTCAGTCTCTTTGAGCAAAAGTTTAGTTCGGTTGACAAAGCAATAATTCGCGAATTAGCCGTATCTTTAAAAAGACAGAACAATCAGTCTGATAAAGCACTAGTAATCGTGAATGAACTTTTACTTGAAAACCCTACCAACACATCTTATCGATTATTAAAAGTCGATATACTCATTGAACTTAAGCAATTTGATGAAGCCAATACCATTGTTAAAGCCCTATTAGCTGCAAACCCAGATTTATTCCCAGCAAAGTATAAACAAGCCCAACTATCATATATAGCAGGGGATTTTAGCACCGCCCAAAAGCAGGTGGAAAGGCTGATAAACCAAGAAAGTAATAGCAAAAGACTCTATTTATTATTGGCAAATACCTTGTTGAGTCAAGGCAAGCTTGAGCAAGCACTCAATGAATACTTTAAGGCACAGCGACTAGCAAATGGAGACACTCTACCTGCCGAGCAGATAGTTAAAGTATACACGTTAATGAACAAGCTTGATCTAGCATTAGTTGAATTAAACCAACTGAGTAAAAACCACTTTCTTGAAGCAAAATATATTCAAAGTAAAGCAGACATTTATTTAAAACAAGGGGATCAAGACAGTGCTGCTCAACAATATAAAATGTTGTATAGCATGTGGAGCAATGAGTATAAAAACTTACTCTTTTTAGGCCAAAAGCAACGATTAGCTCGCTTGTTTAAAGACTCTGAACAGTCATTAAAACGCTCACAAAATTTACAGCCCAACTTTCTCTATACTAAAATTGAATTAATGCGCTTATATATCAGTAGTGGTGAAATAGCGAAAGCTGAAGAATTAGCAATTCCACTGATAAAATCACACAATAACAATGCAGATATACAGCTGTTAGCAGGAGACATTGCTAACCATAAACAAGCGTTCAAACAGGCGCATAAGTACTATTTAAAAGCACTAAACCTTGATAATACATATCACCCTGCGGCAATACGCTTAAGCCAACTAGCAAAAAACAAGCACATTGGACGTCGATCATTTGAACTGATTATGAAAAAAATTCTCAACAAGTATCCTGATAGTCATTTTGATCGCCAATTGTTAGCTGACTATTTATTTAGTATTGGTGAAAATGAGCAAGCTCAAAAACAATATTTACATTTAGTGGCTGTAGCTGATTTTCCTAATAAAAAATTTGTTTACAATAACTTAGCTAATTTGTACCTTTTAAATGATTTAGATACTGCATTAAGCTATGTTAATAAAGCCATCGACCTTGATAGCAGCAATGCCAATTTTTTTGACACTAAAGGCTGGGTTTTAGTGCAACAACAAAACTATAATTTAGCACTGTTCTTTTTGCGACAAGCCTTTTCTCTTGACTCTAATAACCCTTCAATTCGATATCACCTTGCTTACGCTTTAGCTAAATTAGCACGAAAAAAAGAGGCTATAATAGAGTTGAAAGCAGCATTAGCTTCAACAACTATTTTTCCAGAAAAGCAGCAAGCAGAACAATTATTAAAAGCTTTGTAGAATGCTGATTTTACTTTTAAAAATAAAGTTGATACTGTGTCAACTTTCTTTACAGCTTTAGAAAAGTGACAACATTAAGGCCTGTAACCCATTGAAATAACATAAAATAAAATTTAGGCTCAAATCTTGCATTGCTTATGTCATAGAATTATTGAGAAATATGATTAAATTTCCGTAAAATAATGAAAATAAAGGATGTATTATGTTAAAAATATTTATCGCTTGCGCCGGACTATTAAGTTTTAGCGCAATCGCATCTACCACCTTCGATTATGACGGCCACTATGATGCTAGCCAGTACGATGTTAGCTTCGCTATTGATTACTATGCCGGAGACGGCACAACAAAAGTTGAAGGGGGTAAATTAGCCTTTGCTCAAGTTGGCAGTGATCAATATATGTATATCAGCCACCCTCGAGGTTTTAAGGACCTATCTTATTCTGGTGAAAAGTGTGCCAAAGGTGCTGCCTGCAATGAGAAGTACACTGTAGGCTGGGGCAGTAAAACACAAAAAGATGCAAGTGGCGCCATCAGTAGTGAGTTTTTTGATTTAACGTTTAATAATGGCGCTCTCGCTGTTACTTTTGACCCAGAAACTCCTGCCGACTCTAAAGGTAAAGTGAATAACCATACTGGTGGTTCTAATATCGAGTTTTTATCAACCTTAAATTATAACGCTAGCCTGTTAAATTCAGGTGATTCTTTTGGTTCACTTGGGGTTTTCGCTGACCATTCACCAGAAACCAAAGCATGTACAAGTGGTATCCATAGTGAAGGCCGTAGTGATTTGGCCTGTTATGAACTGGCCAATACCGCTGAAAATAAAGTAGATGGTAATATTATTGATTGGGATTTTGATTTTGGCATTGAAGTGAAGTTTATTGGTGGTATTTTTGCTAATATCAATAACCTAAGCACCAGTGATTTTGGTTATCAAGATGCTAATAAATTAATTTCGTTAGATGACTTACACGCCTCGCCATCAAAACTAGGGTGTGATACCGATAAGAGTAACCCTTGTGATGTTACAGTTATTGACATTGTTAAAGTTGAAGTACCAGAGCCAAGCACCAGCGCTATTTTTGCCTTAGCATTAACCGCCTTATGGCTACAACGCAGAAAAGTTGCTAAGACTTAATTTACAAATTTAAGTTCATGCCAACATGGTTGCTTTATAGCTGTATGCAACCTTGTTGGTTAGTATTATAAACATTGCTAAACCCCGGTTTCCTCGGCAACTTCCATAAACAATTCACACGACTTTTCCTATCAATAGGTTCTTAATAGCCGCTAATCATCATAGAAAAGTTGTCAGAACAATAGACTTTAAGACTGAGATCGCGAACAAGCAACAGGGGGACTTTATAACATTAGTTCCACTAATTAATTAGTCATTTCTACTGGTTTAAATCGCCAACTACTTTGTTATTAATTTCATCTTTAGAACAACTAGTGAATTAAATAAACGCCTGTATTTAGCTATTTACCCTTCCTATAAAATAGCCCAATTTAATAATGGAACTAATACTATTATTAAATTTAATAGCGCTTAATGGCTGCAAAAGTAACGCGAATATTAAATACTAATGATTTTAAACTAGTCGCTAGGTTGCTGCGATTAAATCTTGTAGCAACTTTAAGTCAAGACCAGAAGAATTTCGACAGAGGCAAGTATTTGCAGATTTTCCTTGTCAATGAGCTCATAAATGCAATATACTCTCCGCGCCTTACCACAAGGCGTTCTAAGTAAGTTCAGTGGTGGCTATAGCTCAGTTGGTAGAGCCCCGGATTGTGATTCCGGTTGTCGAGGGTTCAAGTCCCTTTAGCCACCCCATTCTCTCCCTTTAAAATCAAAGCCCTCAGGCAATTACCCACTATAATTAGCACTTTCTTATGAATGCTTCTGTGCATATTCTGTGAGTATTTTAAGCTAATTAGGTCTAATTACTTACACGTATATCCAAGCCTTAGCTCATACTCTCAACATCGACCGGAACTGATTAACTTTGACTGATTTGGAAGTTTACTGTCTATTTCCTGTAATTTTTTCAGAAAAATAAAAATATCGATCCTAATGAAAACGTCTCAAAAGTGCGCACTATAGTCCAACTAAGCAGACATTCAGGATTCTTAGAACTCAAGGCTAGAAATAACCTAAAGCGGACGTTTTGCTATGTTACTTTAGCTAAGTCGTCATACTTGAAAGTACCAGCATAAGGTTAACCGATTAATGTCTAGTGCCCTACTGAAAATATGGATAGAAAAAGTAGACAGTTTTTTTTGCTCAACGACCCACAACCCACCAAGAACAATTTACTATAAAACTCCAAACGTGGAAAAATAGATCCTTTGCAATACGAATACACTTTATACCTCCAAAATTAACATCACCAGCTAAATCTACATTGGTAATATCAAATATAAGCTTCTGATTTTTCAGGTAACGATTCGACCAACTTAGCAAAGTGTTTTTCAAACGCTTTAAAAGTTCTATCTTTAAAGTGTTGACGGTGCTCTTCGCCAGCATCAACATCAGTATATTTATCAGGATTTGTCCATTTAACTTCAACTTGTGCGGGTTGTACTGCCGTTGTTTGGCTTATAACGACAACAAAGCTTAATAAGCATGTAATAAATTTACTCATTATTTCGTCCTCTTTATTTTTTCAATATATACCTCAAGCACCATAAAATGCTCGTTACCAAAGTAATTACGAAGCGTTACACTGCAGTTAAGTTCCATTAAAAGGGCTATTTAATTTTGAGATTAAATTTTTCTAATAACATCTGCCTGATCCAATCTTGATTACTCATTGGTTTTATAGATTGCTGATAAAGGCGCACCGCAGCATCGCCAGTTAATTGTTTATAAGATCCTAATACGTCATTTTTTTTCGCCATGTATTCAGGATCGACCAATATTTTTTCAAAAGCTTCATGATAAGTATCAATAATATTTTGAGGGGTCGATTTTGGCAAAACCAATGACTTTTGAGCCCCAAACCCTACAGCTAAAAGACTAAACCAATTATCCCATTTTTCCCCACTAGGCTTATGCCCTTCGAGTAATTCATATACCTCAGCTAATGTTGGTAAGTCTGGAAATTGAGGGTCGCGTATAAGCGCCCCTTGTTCATCTAATGCGCCCATGCTGTATAGAGGAATCGCACTCCCTTGCTGCACCATTGGCAGCACATGTTTAAGATAAGAAGAAGATGTTTGAGTATCTATATTTGCTATACCTTTTTCGAAAGCATATCGCCCTGCTGACCGTCCTCTAATGCCAAAAAATGTGCTTACTTCTAAGTTTAAAAATTCAAAGCCTAACTGTTGAATCATATCCAATGATGTCGCGCCTTGGCTGCCATAGATCAGTTTTTTGCCACGTAACTTTGCAATATCTAAATAGCTATGAATACCTAAGTTAGGTGATACATATACCACGCCGCCGGTAGGGTACATTAATAGCACTTGCCATTTATTAAAGTCATAAGTTACGCGCTTATCTCCCAATAAGTAGGGTAATTTAGTTGACGATGATGTACCTAATAATGACAAACCGTCAGATGGTGCATTTTTTTCATAAGCGTTAGCCGCTTTAATTGAGCCACTACCAGGGATATATTTGATAACAACGCTAGGGTTTCCGGGTAAGTACTTTGAAAGGTAAGGCGCGTTGAATTGAGCCCATTGGTCAGCACCACCACCTTTTTTGAAAGGCACAATCCATTCAATAGTTTTTCCTGAGAAATCGACACTTTCACTGGCATTAGCACTAGGAACGACAAAACCAACGAGATAAAGGGTATAAAAACCCATAATACGGAAAATATTAAGCACTATTTCACTCTTTTTACTTTTATTTTTTTAGCTTTATTACCAAGTCGTAAGTTATAACTGCTTAAAGCACCTGAGGTCAAACATGCTTTAATGGGAAATTGCTTCGGTTTAGCTATATAGGAAGGCTCTAACTGTTGCCATATTTGACCATTTTCAAAGTAAAACACATTATTATTATATTTATTTCTTTTCATTTTCACTAGCGACAAATGAATAGCGCTCTTTTTGTCTGAGTCACCAAATAAATATTTTTTACCGGCATTATTGGCTCGTTCTGAATTATTTTGAGAGGTAGCAATGGCTTTATTGGCCGCTACTATAGGTTCAATAATAGGCTGAGATTTTCGTTGGCTTACTTTAGTCGTTGAACTTGCTTGTCTACTATTGGTATCGAATAAAAATATTTTGTCATAACACGTTAAGCGAACGGCTAACGCTTCAATTGCGCTACATCGTTTACCTTGTGATTGAATCGTAGAGTTGTCACCAGAAAACACCGGAAATACAACAAGGGATAATACGATAGAAATTATTTTTTTTAGTTTGTTATTTACTGTCATGAGACCCTATAAACTAAGCACGGTAAGGTTACCGTGCTTAGTAATCGTTAAGCTAACTAAAAAGTTACTTTTGCTCTTAGGTAGGCAATGCGCCCTCTTGGATCATGCGTTTGTCCGTCATAAGCAATACGAGTATCTACCGCTGGAGGTTCTTTATCAAATAAATTATTCACACCTAATGTAAAGCTAGTTGAGGTATTCATAAAGTCATCTAAAACGATAGTATATTGCGCGTCAACTAACGTTTGACTGTCAATATCTTCACCTAACTCGTCTGGCGTATCATCGCGGTAATCACTAATATAGCGCAGCGATAAACCAGCCATATGATTTTCGTTAATCCAAGTCATTGCTAAATTAGCTCTTAACTCTGGAATAGAACCAAAGCCAATAAATCTATTGCGGTTACCTGCACCATCAAAAATCGTACCTGAATTATCTAAAGCAATATCAAATTTAGTGATATAAGTTGCATTACCATTTAAACGAAGTTCGCCTTCAAATACATCATCAATACGATATTGACCGGTCCAATCTAAGCCTGTTGCTTTAACTTCGCCGACATTAACAAAGCTTGAAGTTACACTGTTTAGCTGACCCGCTGCGTCACGCACAACTCGACTATCTGGCTTATACGTACCACTTAAACACTCGCCGTCAACAATCGTTTGAAAATCATCACCGGTTTGAATCAAATCCTCATACCGATAAACAAAATAATCTAACGACGTCGTAAAGCCATTATCACCTTCGTACACTAATCCTAAGTTATAGTTAGTTGAACTTTGAGGTTTTAAGTCTCGCCCTAGTGTGATTTGTGCTGCATTAAGTGCGTCTGCTTCAGCTTTACAAGGATCACCGACTTTCAATCCATTTGCTAAATCGTCTAATGCACCAGAACCAACCGCACCTGAAGTGTTTCTTATTGATGGTGCTTGGAATGACGTTCCCCATGAACCACGTAATAATACTGTGTCAGTAGCTTGATATTTAATGCCTACTTTAGGGTCGGTTGTATCACCACCTTCATCAGCACCGTAATCTTCATAACGTAAGGCTAATTGAATTTCCAAGTCATCTGAAGCTGGGATTACCGCCTCTGTATATACCGCATAGACATCTTGCTTGGCATCAATGATAGAAAACACAGGATCTGCACGGCCGTCTAAACGAAATTCAGAAAGACTATCAGCAATATCTGAATAGGTGAATTCACGCCATTGCGTACCAAACGCCATAGAAACATAATTACCGTTGCTTAATTCAAAAACGTCGCCACTAACTGTTGCTTCTGCAACTTTTTGAATTGACTCGGTAACGAATGTTCTATTCGAAGAAAATGAATCTAATACGGCGTCACTATTACCTGAAATACTTACACCATCTTTTACTGATACGGCGTTAGAGTTTGCATTGGCAAAACCAAATGGATTCCATTGGCCTGAAGCGATGGCACCAGCGTATGCGTCTGCGTTATAGCTTCTTGGTTGTCTGTCGGTCATTTTTGAACGGGCGTACATGTACGACATATTCAAATATAAATCGTCTGTTAAACCTATATCTAAACCCACTAATGTACGCGTATTATCGAATTGACGCACAATATCAGCGGCATTATCGCCATCAAAAGCTGAAGTTAATGGACGTTGACGCACAATAACATCAACTGCTTGGCTTGGATCTGCAGAAACAGCTGCTTCATCCCAAGCAATACCGCCACTTCCGTCGCTAACAAAATAGTTAAACGGGTGAGCTTCCGGTACTAAAAAACCACCATCATGTGTCGTTGTTCTAAGCACCGCGCCACCTATGGCATCACGAATTTCATTACTTGAATAACTTAACTCGGAATAAAACTTCATCGCGTCACTTAACGCATAATCAAATTGCGTAAAAACTTGTAAACGAGTTTCTTCTGCAATTAGGCGACGTTGGTCAATAAAATTGTATCGACAATTACTGCCAGCAACAAAGTTACCTGGACCTGAATCTGCACAATGCGGATCAGGGACAGTAGCACCCGAGCGCGAATAATTGCCGTCAATGCCTAACTCAGCTAATTGGTATCGACCTGCCCCCGTGCTTGAATCATATTGTGAGTCTGTACTTAAGCCATTACCGCCATTATTACTTCGCTGTTGAATGAAATCAAAGTCACCGCGAAAATTACCATCTTGCTGGTAGTAATTTATGAATGTTGAAAACTTACCTTCCTCGAAAGCAGAACCTATAGCAGCATTCAATTGATATGCACTATTAGTTGAATCTCGAGCTTCCGCACCGATTTCAAAGCCTTCAAAGTTACTGCGCGTTATAATGTTAACTACGCCCCCCACGGCCTCAGAACCATAGGTTGCTGATGCGCCGTCAGTTAGTACTTCAACACGCTCAATCATATTGACCGGGTATTGATTAATATCAGTAAAAAAGAAACCGTCATCACTGGCCACAGGTGATAAACCGGCACGACGTCCATTTACTAATGTTAATGTGCCGCTAACACCTAAGCCACGTAAGCTAAATTGTGACAAACCTTGTCGTGAACTTTGGCTCGTCGACATCTCAGAGCCTGAGTTGACTGATAGGTTTTTGAATAAATCTTGAACTTGCCCTGCTCCGGCCATTTCAATAGCTTCAATACCCATCACTTGAACTGGCGATGCAGATTCAATATCGATATTACTACTACGAATGTTTGAGCCCGTTACCGTAATTCGTTCTGTTTTTTTCTCGACCCCTTCTTCAGCAATCCCCGCAGCACTGAAACCAATTAAATTACTAATTATTGCTAATTGAATGCATCTTGTTATATGTGTTTTTTGCATTTTTCTTACCCTAATTGTTTTTACGAAATGATTAAAGCGAGATTCAATAGCAAATTTAAAGAAAGCAACTTGTTGCTTTACTACATCAATAAATCATTGGACTATTCTTTCACTTCCCATATAGTATAGGCAACGCAACTTTCAGTTACCTTTCAATTTGAAATACTTTAATACACTACTTTTCAACAGGTTACAAAAAAAAGGTTCAAATAAATGAAAGCACTGGTCATTGAAGACACTGAAGAAATAGCTGATTGTATCCAGCAGTCATTACAGCATATGAACATTACCTCAGACCATTTTTCGCTTGGAAATCTTGGCCTGAGCGCTGCTGATGTCAGTCAATATGACTTACTCATTTTAGATCTTAACTTGCCTGATATGGACGGATTAAGTGTATTAGAACGCTTTAAAAAAATTCACCCTGATACACCGGTATTAATTGTTTCGGCAAGAATAACCGTCGAAGCTCGTGTAAAAGGCTTAGATTTAGGTGCTGACGATTATTTAATTAAACCGTTTCAATTAGCGGAGCTTGAAGCCAGAGTTAGAGCATTGTTTCGCCGAACCGCAACCGAGCGATGCACACAAATCAAATTTGGCCACTTAGAATTTAATCAAAACACTAAAGAATATTGGTTAAAAAATCAGCCTTTAGAGCTAACGCCCCGAGAGCGCTCAGTATTAGAGTTACTGATGCGAAAAAATGGTCGGGTAATGAGCAAAGAAAGTATCGCAGATCATATTTTTAATTTTGACGACGAGGCCGATATTTCTTCTATTGAAATTTATATTCATCGACTAAGAAAAAAACTCGATAAATCCAATGTATCCATTACCACAAAGCGAGGGTTGGGTTATTTGCTAACACAAATCTAGCGCAATTATTACTATGCTTAAATCATTACAGTTTCGTTTGTTAGCCTGGCTCATTGTCCCTCTCTTATTTATGTCGTTTGCGCACTTTGCCACGTCGTATCATGACATTCAAAAAACCACACAGAAAATTTTCGATAAGCTACTGATAACATTAGCTATCAGCATATCTGAACATGCGATTTCATCAGACGGTGACTTACTCACTGAAGATGTATTAGAGGTTATAAAAAATACCACCAACGACGAGCTTTATTACAAAGTTATCGGGCCAGACAACGCTTTTATAATGGGCTATGAAGACATTCCAGCGCCAATTGACGAATTCAATATTTTAGATAGCAATGTTAAGTTTTACGATGCCAACTTTTTAGATCAACCGGTTCGAGTTACGGCAGTAAAAACTCTTATTAATAATGAAACTTATCAAGGCTGGATGACCACATATGTTGCGCAAACTCTGCTTGATAGAGAAGAATACATGCAGGCTTTTTTAATTGATGATTTATACCGAATTGCGATTTTAATCATCATTACCAGCGTATTATTATCGATTGGTGTCTCGCTCGCTTTGCGCCCATTAAGGATGGTACAGCAGTCAGTGCATAACCGCTCTCCTTCAGATTTACAGCCAATTAAACATGAAAAGCTACCGAAAGAAATTGCAGGACTTGTGGGTGAACTCAACGATTTACTCGAACGACTTACGGCGCATTTAGCTTTTACTAAACGATTTGTTGAAAATGCTGCACACCAACTTAGAACCCCCGTTACTGCGTTATTACCACAAACAGAATTAGCACTAAGAAACGCCAAAAGTGATCGTGAACGTATCGCGTTTGATAAGATTAGAAAAAGCGCAACAAAAATTGCGCGTTTAACCAATCAGCTACTTAATTTAACCTATGCTGAATCTATCTCTATTGGACAATATGACTTTCCTCAAATTGATTTAGCCCATGTTGCGAAAGAGACCTGTTATATCATTACCGACGCTTATCCTAAAGCCAACATTAAACAAGATATACGGCCTGCGCCTACTTTTGCCATAGAAATGCTTATTGAAGAAGTGATTAAAAATTTATTAGGTAATGCCATTAAACATGCTGGCGACAATGTACAAATAACATTAAAAACGGGGCGACGTGATGGTTGCTCTGTGTTATCAGTAACAGATAACGGCAAAGGCATACCTGACGAATTTAAAGCTAAAGTTACCGAACGGTTTTTTCGCCTAAAAAGTGAATCTGCAGGCTCAGGTTTAGGTTTGGCTATTGTTGCCGAAATTATTACTTCGCATCAAGGTATATTAACTATTACCACCCCAAGTGATGGTCAAGGTACTTGTATTGAATGCCTATTTCCCGATAAACGATAGATGCTAGTGCGCCGCTAACCAATGCGCTAGTGCCGTTAGTGCACTTTGATTAATTTGCTCTGGACGATAGTAAAAATAATATCCCTGGCTTTCATTAACCACTGAACGTCCAATTTGATAAAGTAACTTCGTTTTCAACATCGGCTTGACGAAAATACTTTGGCTGATTAATATGCCGACCCCAGAAGTTACCGCCTCTAATGCTTGTGCGCTATTTGGAAACACCAAACGTTTGTCGTTACTTGGCTGTTCAATTCCTAACGCATGACACCACTCTTGCCAGTCATTTTTTCTTAACTCACTGGCAACGTAAATAGCCGTATTTTCTTGTAATGCTTTGGCAATATTGGTGTATGGTCTTTGGCTCAGCAGTAATAACTCACTGTTTGAGACTTTATACGAATGTAACTGCATAAAATCTTTTTCATGACCATAACCGACACCAGCATCAACGTCGGTCGGTAAATCGTCTATGTTTGAAAATTGCTCTGAAACAAGTCGAATATCAAGCGCTGGAAAAGCAACTTTCATATCATTTAACTGCGGAATAAACCAACGCATAGCCAAACTTGTTACCATTTTCAATGTCACAATATTGCTACCTTCGCGCTGTTTAAACCGCTTAGTTGCGATCGATAAATGATTTAACGCGTCGTTAATTTCACGGACATATTCATCTGCATTTTTTGTCGGTGTTATATTTCTCCCGTTTTTCAATAAAACCTTATAACCTAAAACTTCCTCTAATTGTTTAATACTTTGGCTTACCGCAGAATGCGTTAAGTTTAATGATTTAGCCGCTTGGCTAATACTTTTATGTGTTACAACCGCCTGCAAGGTTAGCAATGCCTTTAAAGACGGTAATCTACTATAACTCTCCACAATATCCCCACCAGATATGTAATAAAAACTTACATGTTAAGTAAATAAAACTCGCTAGTTAAATAGCCAAACATATATACAATAACAGTTATAAAGTGAAAGAAGCCAACATAACATGTAATAAAACCTAATACAGAGGTAATTTAATGTCTATACCAACCCAAGCTAATGTGCTCGTTATTGGCGGTGGCAATGCAGGGCTTTGCGCAGCAATTGCTGCTCAAGAAGCTGGCGCACAAGTTATTTTACTTGAACTTTCTGATAAGCAAGAACGCGGCGGCAACTCAAAACACACACGAAACTTACGCTTGATGCATGATGCTCCCACGGAAACGCTAGACAACAGCTACTCCGCGAAAGAGTATCTTGATGACCTATTAAAAGTCACCCAAGGAAATATGGATCAGCCCTTAACTGAGTTTATGATTGAGCAAAGTGCCACACTATTACCCTGGTTAAAACGCATGGGTATACACTTCCAACCGTCACTTAGCGGCACGCTTAGCTTAAGTAATACCAATGCCTTTTTTTTAGGCGGCGGCAAAGCACTCATTAATGCCCAATACCTAACGGCTGAGCGTATAGGTGTTAAAATATTTTATCACTCTGAAGTAACATCAATTAACATCGAAGATGGGGTTTTCAAGTCGGCTTCAGTGACTAATCGAGGCTTTAAACAGACAATAACAGCCGAAAGCGTTATTTTTGCATCAGGTGGATTTCAAGCAAATAAAGCATGGATGAAAGAAATTTGGGGCAGCGTCGCTGAGAACTTTATTATACGCGGTACGCCTTTTAACCAAGGTACAGTGTTAAAAAGCTTATTAGCACAGAACGTTGAGTCTGTTGCAACACCTGAGCAATGCCATGCTGTTGCTATTGACGCACGCTCACCTCAGTATGACGGCGGCATAGTGACACGTATCGATTGCATTAGCTTCAGTATCGTTGTCAATAAAAACGGTAAACGCTTTTATGATGAAGGCGAAGACTTTTGGCCGAAGCGTTATGCTATTTGGGGCCGATTAGTTGCTCAACAACCTGATCAGATTGCCTACTCAATTATTGACTCACAAGTTACCGAGCAATTCATGCCTCCGGTATTCCCTTCAATTCAAGCCAACAGTATTGAAGAACTAGCTCAATTAATTGACATCGAGCCTAGTGTGCTAATTAATACCGTTAATCAATATAACAACGCCTTAGAATCAGACAAAAAAACGTCACAATACAACCCGAAAATATTAGACCAATGCAGTACGCAGGGGCTAGAACCCGAAAAATCTAATTGGGCATTACCTATTAATAAACCACCTTATTATGTTTATCCATTAAGACCTGGCATTACTTTCACTTACTTAGGCGTAAAGGTAAATAACAAAGCTCAAGTTATGATGAACGATGGCACGGCAAGTAAAAACATGTATGCGGCAGGGGAAATTATGGCCGGTAATATTCTAGGTCAAGGTTATTGTGCAGGTACAGGTATGACAATTGGTGCCGTCTTTGGCCGAATTGCAGGAGAGGAAACAGCATGTCAGTTCCAACAATAGAAATAGTTGATATTACCAACAACAATACGCAATCATCAGCGCTCGTGGAAGCTGAGCGTATGGCAAATATTTGTAACGCTTGTCGATACTGCGAAGGCTTTTGTGCGGTATTTCCAGCAATTACCCAAAGACGAAACTTTAATGAACATGACTTAGAGTACTTAGCTAACTTATGCCATAACTGTGGTGCCTGTTATCACGCGTGCCAGTATGCTCCACCGCATGAATTTAGTATTAATTTACCGCAAACCTTGGCAGAGTTGCGCGCAGAAACTTATCAAAAATATGCCTGGCCGGTAAAATTAGGTTCTTTGTTTCACCGCAATGGTTTAATGGTTGCTATCTCGGTTGTACTTGCCATGATATTGCTAATGAGCGGCTTGCTGTTATTTCAAGACAGCACGCCGGTTTTTGCTGAACATTTAGGCGAAGGCGCTTTTTATCAAGTTATAAGCCATCAAGCAATGGTCGCATTAGCCGGAACAAGTTTTGGCTTTTCAATTATCGCGTTATTTGTCAGCTTTATTAAGTTTTGTCGAGCAAATTCAATTACGCTCGCCCATGTATTTAGCAATAATGTCCTAGTCAAAGCAAGCTATGCGGCAGGCACACTTAAATATTTAGACGGCGGAAATGGTCAAGGTTGTCATACCAAAGACGAGTCGTTTTCAAACAAACGTCGATATTTTCATCACGCAATGGCGTGGGGGTTTGTACTTTGCTTTTTAGCTACCAGTGTTGCGACACTCTTTGAATATACCCTTGATATTATGTCACCGTTTCCAGTAATAAGCTTACCAGTTATTTTAGGCAGTTTAGGTGGACTAGGTTTAATTGTGGGTCCGTTAGGCTTACTTTGGCTGAAGATGATAACTGACCCTAAAATCATGTCTATTAAGCATTTGGGAATGGATTATGCATTTTTATTATTGCTATTATTCATTAGTATAACGGGGTTTTTACTGCTGGGTTTCAGATCTACGTCTGCAATGGGGATGTTACTGATAATACATCTAGGCTTTGTCTTTGGCTTGTTTTTAGTATTGCCTTACAGCAAGTTTGTACATGCGCTTTATCGTTTTGTTGCCTTACTCAAGTTTTACCATGAGCAAGAAGCAACAAAAAACAAGCTTAACTCAAGCCGTTATATAGCAAATAAATAAAATTGATGATGACTAATATCGTTAAAAAATCGATAAGGAAAAGATGCATTTTATCGTCAATTTTATTTAATATAACTTTACCTATCCAGTTACCTGGCATCATCAACACACCGACAATAATACCTAATGTTAATAAGTTGGGCGTCATCAACGCCGTTGAACTAAACACCACGATTTTAGTGAAGTTCATCACTGTGGTGATCATCGCCATGGTACCTACAAACGTCAGTCGACTAATACCAATACCTAAAATAAAAGGTGCAAGAAAGAAACTTGGGCCAATAACATTACCAGCTAAAGCGCCCCAAAAAACACTAGCGACCGACAATGTTTTAGGGCTTGTTTTGATGTTTTTATTGCGAGCATAATACTTAATTGGTAAAGACATAATCAAAAAAGTCACAAAAATAGCCGTGATCGTGATGGGTGATAACAGACTAAATGCGTATGAACCCAAAATTAACGTCGGTAAACCTGATATTAAAACCCGCTTAACTATCTTCCAATCAGCATTGATCCAATACAAATATGCGCGGCTGATTTGACTCAAAATCAAACCAACCGTCATCACAGGGATCGCCGCTTTTATACCTATAATTTGTGTTAGTATAGCGGTCATAACTAAGCCGCCAGCCATGCCTGTAGCACCATGTAATATGCCACAAAAAAATGCGGCTAATATCACTACCAACCACATCGACATCGAAAGTTCGATTAACAACGCCTTAGCCTACGTAGCAACTTTACGAGTAAGCATAGCGACTAACTTACTACCAAATAATGAGAATACGAGTAAGACCAAAATAAACATAGTAACGGGTCGTTCGAGTATATAGCTCCATAAACCACCGCTAATTTGATAAGAATAAATTAACGACTCTTCAGCCATACCGCCTAACAATAGCCCTATTACGGCAGCGGGTACTGAATAATCAAAGCGCTTAAACAACCAACCAATAAGTGCAAAAACCATAACCGTAATTGGCCCAGTTAGATCACCCGTTAAACCAAAAGCTCCAAAAACCGACAATGACAATACTGATGGTACTAAATAATTCATCGGTACTTTCACAACATTGGCTAAAATCGGGATAAACATTAACCCTAAAATAATCAGTAAAAATGCTTGGCCAAAGTTTGCAAAAACAATCGCGTACACTACATCGGTTTGTTCACGAATAAACTGTGGACCGCCGGTAATATTATGCATAGCAAAAGCGGCTAACATTACAGCTGTAGCACCACCACCTGGAATACCCAAAGCTAATAACGTTGCCATAGAGCCTGCTTCTGAGGTACTATTCGCGGCCTCTGAGGCAACAACGCCAGCAGGATTACCTTTACCAAATGACTCCGGGTTTTTATCTTTTCGTTTGGTTTGAATATAGGATAGTAAATTCGCTACTGACGACCCTACGCCTGGTACAGCACCAACAAAAACACCAATAAAGCTACCGCGAATTAAAACCCAGGGATAGGTAAATGCCATTTTAAAGCCGGCCAGTATTTCTTTTACACTCACTTTACGTAAAGACTCATCGGTAACTAAATATTTAGTATTGACCAATTTAAATAACTCAGATGCGGCGAACATCCCCATCATAGCGGGAATAGCAGGAATACCGTCTAATAGATAAACACTGCCTAGCGTGCCGCGAGTAACACCTGCTTCACTAAAGCCCACCGTGCCGACTAGCAAGCCTATAAAACCTGAAATAATACCTTTATTAACATTAACGCCACTTAAACTAGAAATGAGTGTAATCCCCCATAAAATAATGGCAGCCATTTCAGCAGGTCCTAATTTCAATACCATTTCAGAAATAGGACCTATCAATAACAGCAGTAACGTATAACCAATAATCACCCCAATACAAGATGCAGCTAAACCAATACCTAATGCGATGTTATGTTTACCAGATCTCGACATAGGGTAGCCATCAAACGTTGTAGCGATAGAGGATGATGTCCCAGGGATATTCATTAATATAGCGGGAATACTGCCACCAAAACCACCTCCTGTAAAAATTGCAGTCAAAAATAGCATGGCCTGCATAAAGTCCATATATAAGGTTAGCGGTAAAAATATCGCCATTGCCATCGATATTTGCAATCCCGGTATAGCGCCAAATATTAATCCAATTAGAATGCCCGGAATTACAATTAACCACAGCGAAAGATCAGAAAAAAGTAAATTTAAGCCTGCGTATAAGTCTTCAATATTTATCATGACAAGTGTCCTTAATAAGCTGTCGACAGCACAAGCATCGGCATGGGATAAGGCAACATGCCTGAGAAAAATAATGATATAAGTGTGGCAAATACAAGGCTATAACCAATGACCCATACTTTTCTGCGCTCGCCATGGATCCACAAAAATAAGGCAAGAAACAAAAAGGTACCTACGTCGAACCCAAGCCACTTTAATGTCAGCACGTAACCAACAAACAACAAAATAACTGGTAATACCGTTGAAACTGGGTCTTGCGCTGTCTCCTCATAAACAGTAAACATGCGAATAAATTCAATGCTGCATAGCACCAGCACAATAATCGTCACAGGCACAATTAAAATTAAGTTTGAAATATGATTAGACGCTGAATATGCGTCATAAGCGTACCAACACACTAATAAAAATAAACACGCTAGTACAAAAAAATCAGCTAACTTATGTTTTGATATGTTATTTTTCACAAATATATTCCTTACATCTTCAACAGGTATGCATATTTTTTAAATACTTCAAAATTAACTTTCATTAACTCTTCTGATTTTTTCGGACCTGTCCATCGCCCTGATATACTTGAACGCTCTAATAACTCTTTAAGCTCCTTATTTTGTAGGGTTCTTTCCATAGCGTCGGCAAGATAAGCAAAACGTTCTGGATATTTTTGTTTGAACGCTGCAGTGGTAGCAAAACCGCGGATGGTACCTTGTAAAACCGGAACAACAACATTCATCGGAGCAACAGCCTTACCAATAGCTAACGCGCCCCAGTCTTCATTGTCGCTGTCACTGATAATCGCCAGCGGCCTAATGTATTCTCGAATACTTTCTGAACCTTTAGCACTTATGATAATAAAATCGACCACTCCACCTGCGACTGCTGCACGCGCTTTACCGCCACTATTGTAGGTAACTAAATTTAAGTTATCTTGTGGGATCTCATTCACATCGAGCAATAGCTTAGCGATTAAGTGGCCACCTGAGCCTCTTACTACCGCTGCTCTAACTGATTTAGGCTGATTGCGAATTTCTTCCACTAACTGCTGCAAAGTTTGATATTTACTATCTTTGAAAACCGCAATTAAATCTTCATCAAACCACTGAAAATTAAGATAGGCAAAATCTTCAATACCATAATCTGCATTACCTTCTAAAATAGTATTTGTTAAGTAAGGGTTAAACCCAGAAGCAAAAATGGTATAGCCATCGTCTGGTTTATTCAGTACATAATTTGCCGCAATCAGCGTTCCTGCACCTTTTTTATTCACCACCTGTACCGGCTGCCCTAACTCTTCGGCGTAGTACTTTGAAAGGCTTCTCGCCATTTGGTCAGTACCACCACCCACACCAAAACCAACAACCATAGTGATTGGTTTATTTGGAAAAACTTCTTCATCTTCTTTTTGAGCAAGCGCAATATTACTGAAAAAAAGACAGTGGATAATAGTTAAAGGAATGATTTTTTTATAGTTACTATTTATTGCCAACAGCGTAGTTAAGATTAGACTGTTCATATTGATACCTTACTGATGTTCAAGCTCAAGCACTAGTGGCTCAAGTCCTTGCATTTGAATCGTGGATGCAGCGTCTTTCGATGATAAAAACCTGATTAATTGCTCTGCAGCTTGAACAGATGAAGAGCCTTTGACGATACCTGTGGAAAATATTGTTATTTTTTGAAAATCTGTTGGGATTTTACCGGCAAACTTAGCTCCTTTTATGGGTAATATCTCACTGACTTGTTGAAAGCCAATTTCTACTTCGCCACGAACAACAACCGTCGCTACGCGTTCACTTAAAATACGTTTACTTTTCCCTTCAATATGTTGCCATAAGTCGAGCTTAGGCCATAAGTTAGTTGATAAATATGTGCCACTCGCACTTGCTGAATAGCCAATAGACTTCGCATTTAAAAGTGTGGTGATAAACGCCTCATTGCTACTAATATCTGGAACCGCTGCCCCCTTTTTAACCACCATACCTATTGATGAACGTACTAAATCAACAGTAGAGTCTGGTAAAACATAGTCTAACGACTTTAAATTATGTAGTGAGTTTTTTGATAAAATAATGACATCAAAATTTTGTCCATTCGCTAAACGAACTGGAATAGAATCTGGCGCGCCACCTGATGACGAACCATAAGATGTGATTAAGTTAATGCCCGTTTTCTTCTCAAATTTAGGGGCTAATGCTTTATATGCGGTGGCAAACCCACCTGAAGTAATGACATGTAGTTCTTTAACTTTAGATGAAGGAATTTCACTGCTGCAGCCGCCTATCAAAATAATGACTGCTAGCGCCAAAGCATGATGCTTTATATTATTTAACGTAATTTTTAAGTAAGTAACCATTCTAAAAAATAAACTCATACTATTGCTATCAAATTATGCTAACAAAGTTTTCTTTCAGACCGCTTTCATCACTTTATGATTGTTTATTGCGTAAATTAATAGCATATCCGCAAGCATTTCCATCTGTTAGTCACAAATGTAGGCTGTTCGCTGTAATAAGACATTGCTTTCATACAGTAGTGACAACAAAGCGCACTTTAAAGTCACAGTAAATAAAGTCATGATTATTTTAGGAGCTATTTATAAGTGTTTTAGTCAGAAAATATCTTACGACAATGATCGATTTGGTGACGCAGTAGACTAATTATCAAGTTAAATAAAGCAAAGAAAAAGACCGCTTTAAGCTCAGTTGACGTTAAGAACACAAAAGCTAACGTCTTTATGGCATAAGTGATCGTTACGAAAGTAAAAAGAGAATAATTAAAGCTTTTATAAAACATAATGCTCAAACGCCCAACATCTCCATATATAAGAATTGACTAACTAATCAAGTTCGCCTGCATTTTATATTTAATTAATCATCAAAGATAAAACCAACAATACCGCCAATAGTGGCATCAATTACTATGCCTTGCGGACCAAATCGTGCACCTATCAATGCACCAGTCGTTGCTCCTCTTATCGCGCTAGCTGAAATATTGTTACTCATTCAAGTATTTTCCTTAGTATTTTGTGGTTCATACCGACGGTCGAATATTTAGTTCGTCTGTCAGTGAAGTGTGTCTTTGATAAGAAAGCCATTACACCTTAAATTTAACGCTGTAATGGCCACTGAGTTTTGATGGAGTATTGACTTTAGCTAGCCCCTGTCTATAAAAGGGTTACTTGCTCCAAATAAGGTAAGTCAAAATAAATATCTACCATAATTATTTTAAATTGAACGATAAGCGCATGATGCCGTTGGGCATTATGTTTTAAATGATTTTTTTACAGCTTTTATTACCAAGCTACATGGATAAATATTAACAGGTGCTATAAACTGGTGTTAATAAACATAGTTATTGGGATATTCGAATGCAACCAAAATTCTCAGAAGATGTCGTGCCCTTATCGGATCTTAAAATTAATCCAGGTAAGATAGTTAATCATGCTAAAGATTCTCATAGACCAATACTAGTCACTAGTCGTGGACGAGGTATTGCTGTAGTTCAAGGCTTAGAGGAATATGAAAAAAATATCGAAGAGCTTGCTTTCATAAAAGCTGTTGCCAAAGGCATGCTCGATATTAAAGAAGGAAATAAATCGAATATCAGTGATGTAAAAGCAAGATTAGGTTTGTAGTTGTGAAAATTGAATTTGCAGAATCAGCTATTTGTGATCTAGAAGATATCAAGACATATTATGATGAGCAGCAGGTTCCAGATGTTGGTAATGATTTTATTTTAGACATAATAAACCATATAGAACAATTACCCGATAATCCGAAAATTGGCAGACAAGTTCCTGAATTTTTCGTGTCATCAATTAGAGAATTAATTCACCCACCTTTTCGTATTGTGTATGTATTAAATGAAATAAGCATTCAAATTATTAGAGTCTGGCGAAGCGAAAGATTAATGCATTTACCGTTAGATTATTGAGTGAAAAATAATCCTCTGGTATCGATCTGTGAGTATGTAACGGCAATAAATTACGTTTAACTCCAAGTAATGACATGAACAACACCCATAGTATCTAGCCTGATACACGTTAAACTAAGTAAATCTTATACCGACAACTTGATTGTGATTCCGGTTGTCGAGGGTTCAAGTCCCTTTAGCCACCCCATTCTCTCCCTTTAAAATCAAAGCCCTCAGGCAATTACCCACTATAATTAGCACTTTCTTATGAATGCTTCTGTGCATATTCTGTGAGTATTTTAAGCTAATTAGGTCTAATTACTTACACGTATATCCAAGCCTTAGCTCATATTCTCAACATCGACCGGAACTGATTAACTTTGACTGATTTGGAAGTTTACTGTCTATTTCCTGTAATTTTTTCAGAAAAATAAAAATATCGATCCTAATGAAAACGTCTCGAAATTGCGCATTTCGGACGATAATCTTAATATTTTTCCCTTATATTTTCTAATGCTTATTTCTATCAATAGGGCTTAAAATCCCAGAAGAATGTTGACCTATAACATGAGTATATATTTGAGTCGTTTTAACATCGCTGTGCCCTAGTAGTTCCTGTACTGTTCTTATGTCGGCACCATTTAATAGTAATTGCGTGGCGAAGCTGTGTCTAAAAGTATGGGCGGTAACGCGTTTATGAATATTTGTTTTTATTAATGCTTTTCTAAGGACTTTGCTTAGAGCTGTCCAATGTAGATGATGACGACAAAAATAGCCGTCTGTTGGGTGTTGACACCTAACAACAGAAGGAAATATGTATTGCCATTTTAACTCAGTAATAGCATATGGGTATTTTCGTGCTAATCCAGCAGGTAGACTTGTTTTTCCTTGGCCTTCAGCTAAATCTTTCTGGTGAATGTGTTCAACTTTTGCAATTTGGGCTTTTAATGGATCTATAAGAGTGCTGGGTAACAGTGTCATCCTATCTTTAGCCCCTTTACCACGAAATACATAAATTGAGTTACCTGAAAAATCTATATCCTTTATTCGTAATCTCAGAAGTTCAGCTTTTCTTAACCCACATCCATAGAGTATGCTAAACATGAGATGATATGGTGGTTTTAATTCGTCAATAATCGCCATGGCCTCATCGTTTGATAATACAGTAGGCACTCTCGTTGGTGTCTTAGCTCTAATTGTGCCCGCCAATAATGTTAATTCCCTTTGAAATACATGTTTGTACATAAAAACAATGGAGCATAAGGCCAAGTTTTGTGTTGATGAGGTTACATTCCTATCAACGGCAAGATGAGTCAAAAAATTACTTACTTCCTCTTCTCCCATATCCTTAGGGTGACGTTTTTGATTAAATAGAATAAAGCGCTTTATCCATAGTAAATAGGTTTTTTCAGTTTGTATGCTGTAGTGCATCGTACGAATAATATGACGAATGCTTTCTAAAAAAGGAGATGGTGACATAATCAAAACCAACAGACTGTATGTATATACAGTTATAGTTTTTAATTAAATAAATATCAAACATCTTTATAAAAATGTATTACTGAGACGGCTCAGTAATACATTACAAATGGCAAAGATCACTCAGTATAACTACCTATCTAACTGAATTTACGTTGATTTGTAGTTTTTATAAAATACAGATATTACTAAGCCGGCTCAGTAATATCTGTATTTCGATTTATATTGTATTTTTATTGTTTCTAATCCGTTGAAGTTATGGGATATTAATGCGAATTAAATAATAATTATGAAACAGACATTACTGAGCCGTATACATAGTAAGCTGTTATGAGTTTCCCCTAAAATGAAAGTATGGCGCATCGAAGGTTATAATAGTCTAAGTAAAATCTACGAAGAGGACATTCCTACGGGATTACTTACCGAAAATCAGCTTCAGGTTTTACTACAAACATTAACTGCCAAAGCTTCTTTGGATTACTCTGAAATTATAGGCGCTTTAGTGAGACGTAAAAGTAAACGCTCAAATGATTTGCTTCAAGTTACTCATCACAAACCTAAACCAGAATATTCATGTGGTGAAAATCCATATTTTACAGTCAGGGTTGTTACACTCCCTGAAGTGAAATGAAATTAGTATAAGGGTTTCAATTGAAAATCATATTTGTAATTATTTTAAGCTGTATTGCATACGCTTTTTTAAATCATCAACTACTAGGTGTTTCATATCCCGACCTAAATATGGTTCAAACTATATTCAGGAGTCTCGCTATTTACTCAGCAATGTTTTTAATTTATAGCGCTCTACCTATTGTTATCAGTCTTTTGGTTGCGAAAATCCCTAAACAAAATAGAGAAAAACCCTACTACCCTTATTTTAAAGTAGCGTTAACTCTAACTTGGGCGTTTACGTCAATTGGATTATATTTTGGTTGGTATGCAGTTCAGGCCATAAACTCATAACAAGTCACTCAAAAGGACAAATAACAGTTGGTTTTTGCTCCTGCGTCGCTTATTTTAACCAACTATTATTTGCCTCTTAGTGAGGCGTTGAGGCTGTAGAATTTCTCCAAAAAGGAACGATTTCACGTTTCTTTTATTATTTTTAAGTTGTATGTTTTTTAACCTTGTGCAGTACTCTTGTCTGTGATCTAATAGATATTATCCGGCAAA